>JAABUK010001709.1_pt1 | contig 41234 bp, 52 predicted proteins | sample 5559141 | NCBI WGS metagenome assembly JAABUK01 (sample SAMN10711869, study PRJNA513367) | rock metagenome | isolation source: Antarctica rocks | place: Antarctica: Victoria Land, Pudding Butte nord | collected 2016-01-03 | reverse complement strand
CAGAAAATACAATGACGTTGTTCTCTAGGCACCTGCTGTGCCAGTGGCAAAAGTCTACCGGTGTCTACATGAAGACCATGACATCCACATCTAAATCTGCTGATGAGTTTTCGGCTCTTGAAGCCCTTGACTGCTGAAAGATAAGGTGCTAGGACATATTCTGGCTGCAAGGGTTGGTACCTAGCAACACTGCTGAGACTATTCTGATGCCATGTCTGTGCATAATGGGTTTTGGCGCTGCCAATAACAGTGCCCACATCTAAGTCATCTTCAATGCCTAAACCTACAGATTGACCCTGGAGCCAAGTGTGAACTTTATGGCTCCAAAAAAGGTGTGCTGGATCATGCATGCCCTCAACAAAGGCACACTTGATGAGACGTTTACGTCAGACAGATCGTTGATGCGATTATGATGTCGCAGAATTTGTTGCCACCAATGGAAACACAAAGGGAAACGGCCTAATTCAGCCAGTACAATAACACTTGCAGTACTGTCCCTAACACCAAGTAAGCGCTTCAAAAACTGTCTATGCAGTAGCTCTGCAGCGTCACCTAGCTTGTCATCAACAGCCCACACTTCACTGGCATAGCTCAAAATGGGTAGTACCAGGCTGTCAAAAAGCTTGCACCGTAGTCCAGGATCAGAAATTGGCAAAAGAGCGCATCTGCAGTTGATGGAATGCATTGCTTTCTTTGCAGAAGAGACAAGCTGCGAGACGCCGTGTGCCAGATTTTTGGTTGCATGAAACTCAAACCCAAGATACTTGTATGACTCCACTCGCTCCACTTCATTGCTGTTGAATATGGAAGCTTGACATGCAGCTTTTGATCCAAACGCAACAACTTTTGTTTTGGCTAGATTGACACTGAGTTGCCTTTGATGACAGAACTGTTGCAATGCGTCAAGCTGCCTCTGCAGTCTGCTGCTGACGTACACATAATGATGAGGTCGTCGGCATATAGTAGCAGTGGAATCAGTACGCCTGAAAGGGAGGGTGCATCATGACCAACTGTGTCCATCAAGTGCTGCTCAAGTCCATCCACAAACAAGCCAAACAGAGTTGCGCTGAGTGGGCAGCCTTGTTTGACTCCCATTAGGCAGTCAAAGATCTCTGAGATGCCTTCTGAGTTCCTCACAACCGCACTGTCATGAGCATACAAAGACTTGATGCAGTCAAGGATTGGTCCACGTATTCCTACGCGCTCCAACACCTGCCACAGCAAGCCATGAGGAACGGTATCAAATGCTTTCTTGAAGTCAACAAAACAGCAATACAGCTTTCCAGATGCTTTGCCTTGTCGTGTCTGTTTCTGCTTGTCAATCAAGGACTTCAACACAAAGATGTTGTCTGTCGTGCGGAAGTCTTTCCTAAAACCTGCTTGTCCCTTAGCTTTGATGCCTTCATCTTCAACCCAAAATGCGATTCTGTGATCTAGTATCATTGCAAATAGCTTAGCAATCACAGAGCCTACTGTGATGCCTCAATACTTGCTCATGTCACTTTTATCACCTGATTTGTAGACAGCGGTGATCAAGCCAACAGACAACTGCTTGGGAAAGTGACTCACAAGCATCAGATTGAAAATGACTAACAGACAGCTGTGCAAAACTTCACCGCCATCCTTGACCATTTCAGACAGTATACCATCAATACCAGCAGACTTGTTACGCTTCAGTCGCTTGATGCAGTCATGCAGCTCATCTGATGCGACAGGTGCATTCAGGCAAGATGCATCAGCAGCCCGTACAGAGGTACCGGACAACTCTGCCTGCTCAGGTGTCCGAGCAGGCTGGGCCCCCATCAGGGCTCTGAAAGCTTCAAACTGGGCTGCCAATTCTACTGGACAAACGTTGTGCTTGTGAGTCTTAAATGCCCTCCAAAAACCACTGGGGTCTTTGCTGGCCATCTCACACAACTCAGCTGCACGCCTCTCCAGCCACGCCTTCTTCACCCTGTCAGTCACAGCATGGAAGGATTGCACAGCTATCTCTTTTTCTTGATCTGATGCATTACTGTAAAACACTTTGTTCTTCACTTTTTTAGCAGCTTTGCATTCTGCGTCAAACCAAGGGTTCCTTGGAAAAGTGTTCTGCACAGATCGCTTTTGCTTATGCGGTAGGGTTTGCTGTGCAGCTTCTGTTATGCATGTGATCAAAATGGCAACCACAGTGTCAACATCAATTTTGCCAGTCAACAATGGCACAAGATGCATTAGCAACTCTGCTGTCAGACATTGCTGGTATGCATCGGCTTGTGACTCAAACATATTTGAATTGCGGGCAGTTGCTGGGCTGTGATGACGAGCTGCGTGCAGTGGTGTTGTTTATGCTGATGGTACATGCCAAGTCAAGCTGAAGAGGGAAGTGATCTGATTTCTGTCCGTCATGTGGCACATCACATGGCAGGTTGCAGTACTGTGCATCACGCATCACTTTCATGTCAGCAACTGATGACAAATGCTCTGCGGATACTATGAAGTAGTCTACTGTGCTTTGGCCACGAGGACTGGTGAAGGTATACTCCCCTTTGACATCTCCTAGTGTCCGTCCATTGGCTATCAGTAGCTCAGTGGACCGACACAGCTCCAGCAGCTCACAACCCCATGTGCCGCTGCCTGGGGGTTTCTTGTCACATTCATTCATTCATTCATTCATGGATTTTACAGTCGTTGGGGCCAGCTAGCCCATTTGACTAAATTGCGATTCTTCATCAGAAAACGAGACAGACAAACAAGTGACATAGACAAACAAAAAAAGCATCATCAAGAAACTGTCAAAATAAAATAAGCTGTCACTGTGTGTGAAGAGAAACCAAAATGTGCTGCAAACAAAAGCCTTTTAGCATGTAAACAGATACCAAATACCACTGTCATGACCACTATGTCAGTAATGCATGACAAGCTTGTGCATATACAAGTGAAACGACGGTCACGACGGAGTCATGTAAAATATTTCTTCTTCTTCTTCTTCATTGCCACACCAATGAGCCCGCATATCAGCAGGCGATCAAGGGATTGCTCAACGCAAGGCGGTCTTCTGGCTGCAGCGAAATGATGAGGGATGGCTTAGGGGTGGCGCTGTTGTTGTCTGCAATATTCACCGGTGAGTCTACGGCCGATCGTCCTTCTGAGATCGCGACGTTGATGGGCGTTGGCGTCAGATTAGCTGCATTGACTTTGGACCCACGCAGGTTTCACAGTTGCTGAAGAGGCTCAAACTCCCGCCGGCGGCTATAGGCACTGGCTGACTGACCTAGCGCCCCCACTATCTGGTGTAGACAGTCAACACTGGTTTCCTGACAACCCAGGCTCGCGATTTACAGTTGGCGAAGCGGTAAGTAGTTCCTTTTCTCTCTCTGTCTGTCTCTCTTTGTCCACTTCAGTTGCGTTTGAAGCACAGCTACAGTTTTTAAAGATTGTCTGCAGGTGGATGTTGTGATTGGTCTACATAACTCAGCAGGAGAAGTCTTCAACGTCACTCACATTGCTGGGTCAATCAACGCTCCCCAAGCTTTCCACTACTATGTCCAAAATTTCACCTTTCAGGTGACATCTCGTACTGTTGACTGCCTTGACCTGGCCCGCTCCCATATGAGCTTAGCCTTGACCATTGGGGAGTTGTGCTATGCAGCCATACAACTCACAGTTGAAGCCAGGAGAGCAGGCATCGTTGCAGTACACATTCAAGCCAGACAGTTATCTCCCTGTGCAAGAATGGCAGCTGTCTTTGACAGCATACTTGCGGTAAATTTCTCACCTCGGCCTGCCTTTGCGCATCACCTGACAGTGCAAACAGACAGATGCGCCTCGATGGGCAATCGTGATAAGAACACATGCACACTGCTGAATGCTGGAATTTACCTCTATTTGTGCCGGTTGGCACAGAGGAGTTACGGCAGTGTAACAGTATTCTTTGACATACAAGAAGCTATCAAGCATGGTCTGTGTGGTGCACACAACTAGCTGTGCATAGACTGAAGCGCAATGCTGCTGTTGATGATGCATGTTGGAGAATGCATTGTGCGTTCCGGCAGTCTAGCATATTCACCAAGAAGCCAATCCCTCACATGCCAGCGCCTTTCATTTGTTTGTGAGCACCGTTAGCGTGCTGCATTATGCGGCCCATTCACACGAGTTGCAACTCATCGATGCATTCATGTTGTGTCTTGCCCCTGGATCAGGTACTTACAGCCCTGAGCAGCCCTCTTGTATGAGGTCCTGTTTCAGCAGTCACGTGTCAACAATGGCATGCATTGATGCAGTTACTTGCTTGAGTTGCAATGCAGGACTGAAACGGGCTTCTTTTGCAATACCTTTTTCAACTCAACAGTTGATGTGGTGGATCAGCCAAGGTTCGTTGACACACAGCTATTGTTCCTGGGGGTGATTGCCTTGGGGGTGCTTGGGGTCATAGGTAAGCTCCCTGTTCTTAGTCATGCACTCTCCTGGCTTGTACACAATTGGTGCCAGCCCTTGTGATGGAGTGTCAGTCTTGGCACAGCAGATGCATGCCTCATCAGTGCAGGCTGCTTGTTTGTGACAGATCATGGAGATGTGGCGTCAAGTGTGAATATGCGGCAGACATTGTCGGGCTAGGATGTATAGGGCTACTGTGCTTGTGTTGTAACACATGTGCTGAATCAATGGAGCTTTAGGCCCTTGCAACCAGAAGCTAGCAACAATAGACAAGCCAAGCATATTCTGCAGCATATGTTCCTGTATGGGTTGCCAAATGCATGACCCTGGTCTTGCATCTCCAGTCTGACTGTGTTGTTCTTGACTCCTGTCAGAACCTGTCAATTTTCAATCTCTAGTCAGACTCTGCTGGTCTTGCATCCAGCTCAACTGTCAACGCTGCATTTGTATGAGTCAACTTTCATGTACACCCCATCACCACATGCTCCTGACTTAGTCATGCTTTGCTGCAGCGCTCTTCTCCTGGGACTCAATTTCAAACCTGACAGTGGTCAAAAGGGTGAACAAGCGAACACGCAAGCCTGCATCTCGACCAGCTCCCGGCCCTAAAGTCCCTGAGCCAGCAGGCACCAGTGAGTGGCTCAAGGGCACCAACTATGGCCAAGAAACTCGGTCAAGAGTGAAAAGAGAGAACAGCAGATCAAAGTTGTCATCCAGCGCCCCAACTAGCCCTCAATGACTTGGCATTGACACCACATGATCGTGTTCGTTGACATGGTTGCATTACAGTTTTGCTGAGTGTAAATTGTAATCAGTTGCAAGTGCAGAAGCTGAAGTGTTTTTTGACTATGACTGCTGCTGCTGCTGTGTCCAGTGTGTGTCTGTTATGTGCAGCTGGCCACAGAGTTAGCTTAAGTAGTAAACCCACTGCAACGCATAGCATGCTTGTTTGTCCTCTATTCCCCACAAGGCAGGCTTTGAGAAGAGCTGCTGATCACAGAGGAACACTCAAAAACTGAATGACACAGTGTGGGTGGATTACACGTACCCTCACACGATAGCACGACCTCCGAAACCAGGTGCAATGGGGTGAAGGTAAAAGGTCGTGCTAAAGTGTCAGGGTACAACCAATTTGACAAACACAGTGCATGTCTTCACGCCAAATGGAGATTGCCAGCTGCTTTGAGCCATTACACATTGCTGGAATACCTGTCAGATCTTCCAGGTATCAAAACACGCACACTAGCATATAACATTGCAACAAGCAGGACAGCAATTAAACAAGCAACAGCAACGAAGGGCACTTTACTGGAGGGCTTCTTGGCGACGAGTGTGTCAATGTGACTAATGACGCCTTTGGCGTCACCACTCTCATATGGCTTCAGACCGTCGATGGACAGATGCTGCAGAGTGTGCACAAGCGTGTCTGGCCTTGCAGCAGTGATGTATTTCAAATGTGCAAGATGCTCAGCAAGCTCGGCTTGATGGTTGTCCATGAGGATTGCATTTGGCACAGCCACTAGAGGCTTGCCAAGTCGCAATGCCTCAAAGATGCTGCCTGATCCTGCATGGCTAATGATCAGATCTGCTTGTTTCATGTATTCTGCGAGGGAAGGTGCAAACTCGAAGACCTGAACTTGCAGTCCATTGCTGTGCTGGTGATGCTGCTTCCCAAGTGGTACTAGAGTTTGCACTTGATATCTGCCTGCTCCTTTTTGGATGACAAGAGCTGTGTAGCCTTGCTTGACCAGGGCATCTGCGACTTCGATGGTGTCCACTGCTTGAATCAAGGCATCAAACTTGGTAGTACCAACTGTGACAAAGACTGCCCCTGGCATGCAGTATATGCTTATGGCCTCAGAGGGTCATACTCAGTTGCAATCAAAGTTGCCGTGGTGAGGTCAAAATGATTCCAGTGCCGCCTGCAGCGACCGCAAGCAAGCAAGGTGTTCATGATATGGTTACAGCAGTGCAGAATAGCGCACACAAACTCAGCACTCTAGGAATCACAAAGACGATGGTTCGTACTTGTCACTTGAGGTGCAGCGGCGCATCACAAAGGCTGGTATAACTGGTGCCGATTGGTTGCATCAGTGATCGCGGGCGTGCAGCCCACTCAAGAGCAACTCGCTGTGAGATACTTGTGGTATTGCTGCGCCGCCGTCTGCATTCCGTGTAAATGGGGTATGCGAAGGACAACCATAACAGTTCATGCAGCAATGTCACGCAAGCAGATCAGCAGATCCTTCTGACCATGACTCATGGTCCCTATTGACCCAGATTTTTACAAGTGCAACAGGGCCTGTGACAGCATATTTGACCACACATACTTTATTTGGCAAGCAGTTTGTTGGCTGGCACATACGTACAAACATCACCACACCACACGCAGACAAGCAGGAACAAAAAAATAAAATAGCAATGCTTGTACTAATGCAATAACCAGTACCTTATTCAACGCGATAACCAGTACCTTATTCAACACACTCTATGTGCAAGCACTATATCCTTGCACTATACTTGTACCTCAAAGCCGGCTAGCTGAGTGCCCTGCTGTGCAGCAACCTGTCAATGCATCAAATCACATGCACACATACCCTAATTACAATAATTAAGCCTTGCAGTCTGGCTGCATCTGTGCTTGCTCTTAACGGAATCTGAATCCTAAATATGTTTATGCCAACACTCACAAGTTTGACCTGCTGAAGGCATCGCCAGTCTCCAGAACAATCCTACACGCATAAAAAGCATGACTGAGTGGACTCACGCATGACTGAGCCTGTTGCAGCTTGTGACTCATCGTGTCATGACACTTTTATGACTACGCATAGCGGGACAGGCTAGATCAATGTGTGCTGCATGGTTGTGATGGTTTTGGTGACTGCTATGTGGATCAATGAGGCATGCACATGTCGAGAGGAGAAACAGTGTGTCAACAAAGTATAGTTTTGATGCATGTCTAATGTTGACAGGGCCACGAGGCCTTTGACATGCAGAACTGGGTCAGTGTTTTGATGATTCATACACAGAGATTCATGAGTAGTTGAGAATGACATCACTGAAGCATGAATCCGTCACTTAAGTCAAAGATGACATCAGTCGTGCATGAGTCAGCCAATCAGTCATGACTGATATCACAAAGCACACCTGTATCTAGCCTCTCCTCCCATCAGCCGGTCCACAGCCTCATTGCATTTGTCCAGGGGCATTTTGTCCACAATGGGGTTGATGTTGTGCAGAGACGCCAACTGGAACATCTCTCGCATCAGAGCGCGCCCACCAACACAGCTGCCAACAACCCTGCATTTGACAATGTATTGATTAATCGCACATCAAATTTGTGGGACTCGTGAAATTATTGGCCCATACTGAACATGCCCTTGTAAAATGGCTAATTGAACACCTCAAACACACTTGAGACACACAGCGGCCACCAACACAGCACGTCATTTTGTGGAATCAGATGAAGACAATGACGGGAACACAAGGAGAAAAAACAGCAACACAGGAAAAAGAAAACGAGAACAGCAACACAGAAGGGAGAAAGCAGCAACAAAACAATGACAGTCATGGGCAAGCAGCCAAAAGCAGCAGTCAACAGATGATGTGAGCTCAGAAGTCATGACTCAAGACTCAAGGACTCACTGCTTCTGAGCTGGTATGAGGTCAAAGGCCACAATCTTGATGGTGTCGGTTCCACCACCCAGGTAGACAAGAGCGCCATTGTATCCCACTTTGCTCAACAGCTTCTTGGCATCCATGCCCCTGCAGCAGACAATTCTCAGGGATGATAGTAGTTGTAGTAGTAGTAGTAATAATAACAATAATAATAAAAATAATGATGATGATGGTAATATTTAAACGCTTTCCAGCTCATGATAAGGTAGGTACGTGCAGGACAAGTCTGGGCTGTAACACACCAAGTATGAAAGGTTTGGTATGCTGTAGCTATGAGCTGTAGCTGTGAGCAAAGACAGAGCAACAACAGGAGCAACAGAAGAAAAGCAGCAAGTGAGCGAGCAGGCAAGACAGTAAGAAAGAGCATGCCAAGAGATCAGCAGCCATCAGCAGCAATCAGGCATGTGACTAACCCTGGCGTTGTGTTCAGAACCACATCCAGTGTGTTATTCTTGATGTCCTCAAGCCCAACAAAGTGTGTTGCTCCCAGCTTCAGGGCCTCTTCCTTCTTGTTGGGGCTGTGACTAATGGCGAACACCTCAGCACCAACTGCTTTGGCCAGGAACTGAATGGCTAGATGACCCAACCCACCCAGACCAACAACGCCAACCTGAACAGCAAGCACTTGTCAGCTTCAAGGCTGTGCAGCCATGCACAGACAGACTGACGCGGCAGTCAAGACCATACTGGCACAGAAACACACCAGGAGCTATACACAGGCACAGACATGCTTGACTACTGACTAGGTTAGAGTCCTGATACAGTCCTGGTCTGACGTATCAGGCCTGGATACACAGTGCTGCTGTGATGCTGATCAGTGCTGTGAGCACACAGCAATGATGCAGGGCTCATGGTGTTGACCAAGGGGCTCTCTGCAGTAGCCCTGCTGGCAGGAATCTGAACAGCCCAGTCATGCACTGTTTGTTGCCTCACCTTCATGCCAGGCCCCAGGACCTGTTTCCTAGTTGGTGATCAATACCGGGTCTCACTATCATGCCAGGTCTAGCAATATACCCCTTCCTAATTTGTCACCAGGTAGTAATTTGAACTCACTCCCTCACCTTCGTACCAGGCCTGGTGACATACTTCCTGATTTGTAGCCAGAGAGTAATCTCACCTTCATGCCAGGCTTGGTGACATATTTTCTGATAGGTGACCAAACAGTGATTCCAGCACACAGCAAAGGTGCAGCATCTGCAGGGCTCATGTTGTCTGGAATCTTGACAGCCAGGTTCCCTGACCCTCTGAATCTCTCTGCAAAGCCACCCCTGTTCTCACCCCCACCCATGATGGTTGCAGCACCCTCGGGGCAGATGTTCTGCAGCCAGACAGCATCCGTTCATTCATTCACGCATTCATCATGTCTTTGCCTCCAGACAAACAATATGCAATAGTGAAAGGCTGCCTGTTGCCGAAAAGGCTGCCTGGCGTGACACATTTCGTCGTGATGCGTGGTGCAAACGAGGCGTTACTTCTGTAGTGAACAAACATTAACAATGACTAGACAGTCTGGCGTTCAGATAATCTGTCAAACACAGGCTTTTGAAACGGTGAAATACAAGGCTTGCAAATGCACAGGCAGTGTGGGGCATCCTCATTCAAGAGTGCTCAGACTGTGAATGCGCAAGCTAGGCTTTTGAACAAAAGTATATATCTGGACTTGACAACACCCATGTGGACTTAGCAAGATTCCCGATAAGCTGCTGCAGCAATTGACGCGGCCTGCCAAAGCTCACAGCTGCAGCAGCATCTGCTAGAGCTTGCATGTACAGCGCTGCTACACAGTTGTGGATATTGGTGCAAAGCCCTTACATCATTTCCAGTGATGCATGCATCACAGTGTTGGCAGCAATCCTTGAACCAGCCAAAGCCCACAGTGTCACCCTTCTTCAGATGAGTCACGGAGGAACCCAGCTGCTCAACCACTCCTACAATCTGCAACAGAGGTATTCTTTTGTACCTTGCGGACAGGATTGAGTCTGCCTGAGGAGCCTGGGAGAGCTGTCAGCACACGATTGCACAGTACTGTACTGCGACTTGTCACACTCTGTGTACTTAATAGTAGCACATCTAGGAGTTTTGAAGGACAGTGTACCTCGTGTCCAGGAACCATGGGGTACTTGCAAGGACCCCACTCCTCACGCATGACGTGAACATCGGAGTGACACAGACCGTTATGGGTCACTCTAATCTCTGCAGACGCCGGAAAAAGGTCAAGACTGCTTTCCAAAAATGGCTGCAGGCGCTTCGCACAACAAAGAATGCAAGTTGAGATACAGTCAACGACATGCAATCCCATCGTACCGATGTCGCCAGCCTGCAACGGCAACGGCTCGTATTCGCACCGCTCGAGTTTACCCTTCTTGTCCTTGGCCGCAAAGCATTGTACCTTTGCCTGTGGTGCCATTATGGTTGTGCTTACGCGGTGTAAAGAGCACTGGATAGATGCAAACCAAATGCTTTGATGATCGGGTAGTCCGCGGGTCAGAACGGACGCGAGCTTGGTGTCTGACGAAAGTTTGTGGCTTTGTTTGACAAACGGTGACTACATTATGTCCTAAGCTTATTACGTTGCTGAAACTAGCGGTGTATCAGAAACGGCTCATACGGCTCATCTTTACTAATGATTTTAAAGCTTTCCACGTGTCAAGCGGTGCGCGCAACGCCCAGGCTGGACGAAACGAACGATCGATGCCAAGTCATGTCCCGCTGCCCGTGCGAAGCTTCATAGCACGCTGGGTCCTGCGCTTCTGGCATAGTCGCTCTCGAAGCTTGCAAGTTCTTGCAATCCTCTGCACATCTTCCTGGATTGTGTGCACCAAGCAATCTTGCTGCGTTCACGCTCCCAAACCTTTTGCTAAGGATTACCGTCTTGACGTGATGAACGCGCCTCTGCCGGCCTTTGACATGATGACCGGGCAGCCCATTGTCTCTGCACAACCGGTTCCTGCAAGCGCAGCTGCAGCAACTATGCTTGCCAACGACTCCGATGTCGTCCACGTGCAGCTGCTGGACCGTATGATCGTGGTTCCGAGAGCGGTCGTAAACGTGAGTGTTTCAGCCGTTTCCCCGTGACCGTCTGTAAGTTCGCAGCCTCGCATCAGCACCAGCTGCTAAACAGGCCTTCTGCTGCAGGGTCCTATCCTCAGAAACAAAATCACCTCCCCTGATGGTCAAGCTCCAATAGATCAACAGGGTCAAGCCTATCTGCTGTTCGTAGACTGGAAGAACTTCCAGCCTTTGCTGGAATACATGTGTGGCAACCCTGTACAGCTACCAAGGTCAGTGTTTTGGCATTCAATGTCCAGGCATAGCAAAGCTCAGTGTCATGCTTTATCTTACTGCACTGTAACAGTGTCAAATGATTGACATTCTCGTTTGTGTACTGCAGTGACAAGAGTGACCTATTGCAATTGAAGAACACTGCCAGAAAGTTTGAAGCTAGAGAGTTTGAACGCTTAGTAACCAGACATCTGCGGCAGCTGCATGGAGGTTAGCTGCTTTAGAAGCTGTGCTGATGTTGCTTTTCTGACCACAGCCTATGTTACCAGCACACAGCCCAGAAGCCATGTTCTTGACTGACCTGCCTGTGGTCTTTCCTGCAGGAGGGTGCTCCCCCTTCGCTTGCATGCAAAAGCCCAACAAGCATATGGGTAATACTCGAAAGGCAGCTGTGCCCCCAGTGCAGCAACAGGCAGCCCCTTTGCCACAACAGGCCGCCCCAACAAAGCACAGGCCAGTATATGGTCAGCAGCCACCTGCACCGATTCAGACAGCTGTGCCCACAAGAAGTGGAACATCTTTATTCAAACGAGGCCGGCCTGCAAAGCATCAAAGGGCAGAAAAGGCGTTTGACACCAGACAGAATCAGCTATATATGTCAGCACAGACGGGACAGTCACCACACAATTTTGACCTGCAGCAGCCCTTGATTGTCTAAGGCTGCAGCGCTATGAATCAATCTCATTGGGTCTTATTAGGTGTCTTCTGCCGCTCAAGAGCAGTTGCAGCTCAAAGGTTTTGGATCATGTGAAGTCTGTTGTTGCTTCAAGCTGCTGTGACATTTGCTGTTTTATTGTTGTTTTGTTGTTGTTGTTGTTGTTGTTGTTGTTGTTGTTGTTGTTGTTGTTGTTGTTGTTGTTGTTGTTGTTGTTGTTGAACATTCAAAGTGAATGCACATTACACTGCAGTCATTTTTACATGCAAGTGACGAACTCATGTCTTGGAGATGCCTGTGATGTATGTGCATTCACCACTGAAAACAGGCAGACAGGAGAAAATTTCATGTGACTTCTTCACCAGTGCTCTGGTTTGCAACAGTTTGAAGTGTTATTGAACTTTTGATAGCTGCAAGGTCGCGAATAATGTGGAAGGGCATAAACCCACATCGAAATGAGATTGTAGGCGTGGTGAAAGGGCGTTTAAGCTCAAAAGCTGTGTACCGAAGCTGCTATCCCCCGCAGTCTCGTTGATGGCAGCAAATCCGTTCAACGCAATTCGTGTGGGAGGGCAATGCCATACTCGTCACAGAATTCAGTTGCTGGTCGACACATATGAGAATGGTGGACTGGAGCGCTGCACTCCTATAAGGAGACGAAACGTCAACTTCGTCATCGCGAACTTTTTATCTAATCCCGCTGGTTAGATGGACGTGACTGTAGCAGAAAGTTCCATTACTGGACCAGTGCTTTTGACCAGGTTTCATGGCCATGATTGCACAGGTTCCATGGCCATAATTGGAACCATCAACCTAGCCTGACCTAGAAGAGAATCTGAGCCAGATAATCATTAAAAAGGAGCTCTGCACTTCCATGCAGTTATGCTTACTGCAGGCTGCAAACTTTCATGCAGAACGGCTCAGTGGCAAAACGTGTTCTACCGAAACCAGCCAAGAAACAAGCAGCAACAGAGCTGTCTTGAGTACACTCAAACACGATGACCTCACATCTCCAATGACTTTGCATGTTGCGTCAGCATCCACAATGAGACCAGAACTGCATCGCCGAGCATGACAATCGGTCAGGACCTGCTGATGGGCACATTGCTCAACACCAAACAGCATGAAGCAACACCAGACTCAAGCTGCTGACTACTTACCAAGTGTGTGTTTGTATGTTTGTAAACAGCCATCATTCTGCATCACAAAGGGCCAGAAAACAACAGACAGATGCTACTGTCTGTATGTAGCTGTACACCCTCCTGTCTGCTGCAGCACAAGCAAAACAAAATCCCTCCATCTGCACGATGGCTCAAATTGCCTGGTGAAAGCACTCTTCAGGATTGTTGATAGAGGCCATGTCCTCAGAAAGTACTCTGTTTGAAGGCAGGTTGCAGACTCATGCTCTGTCACACAGGCCTAGGATCTGTCACACAGGCCTAGCATCACGTCAGGATCACTGTTTAGTCCAAAGATCCAGCTGCCAGTTGGTCGTCTGTCATGAAAGTGGCGATCACAGTGCGGCCAGCAAACTTGCGTCCATTCATAACACGCTGTGCCGCCATGGCACTTGTGACGTCTCCAAAGTTGAGAATGACTTTGCCGACTCCAGAGGGCGCTCCTGGGCGAGGAATGATGATCTGGTGTATTGTTCCATACTGCACAAAAGAAAACAGCACAAGTCAGAAGTAATGAAAGAAAAGACTGCTTGTTTTGAGACTGACTACAGAGACGAGACCCTGACAGTAAGGGTAATTACGCTTCCCAGTGGAGCACAAGATAACAAGTAACACCGACATTTCAAGGTATCATCTGAAAGACTCTATCATGCAGCATGCAGGCCCAAGACTGACTTGGGGTGCAAGAGGGGGTGATGATGCTGGGGAGCCCATGCCCAGGGTCTAATTACCAAAAAAATGAATACATGCTTGCAGCTGCATAAAAATCCCTTGGTGACTATCCACACACACATAGAGGTGTTTTCGATACAGAGCATGACATAACACAGAGTCGCTGCATACATCACATGCCATGTCATGCCACTGTCATGTGACTTCTGCTACAAAATATGCTAGTCATAGATGCTGCACCTTCTACTACAGATAGCAAGTCTGAACTGTGAGAACCCACATGAAAGAAATAGTTGGGCATAAAGATATAAAAACCACTCTTCAATACAAAAGAGGAAGTATTGAACCTTTGATGCTTAAAAAAGTTTCAGCTGCACACTGATCTGAAGCAAAGTATGACACTGACAGAGAGTGTCAGGGAAACTCACAAAAGCCACTGAAACAGCACAGCAACTTGTAAAAGAAGCTACAAACACGCACTTCTGATAGCTCTTCAGTTTGAGGTCCGCCCTTCTTGTTTGAAAACAGGTCAGAACAAGCTCAGCACGACCTTGAAGATCAGACAGTCCATCCCTTGGGGCTTCACTATCAACAGCCCTTCCGTTTGACATCTGCAAACTTGTAAAACAACACACAGAAAGCTTAAGACAGTCCATACCTTGGCGCACTCCTCCTGCATGTCCTCCATGATGTCATTGTACTCTTCATCATTGGATAGCTCCTCCATGGTAACAGCTTCCTGGAGCCTCACAATGTGGGTGGACCCCGGCAGTATGGGTGGGGGTATGGCGGGGGCGTTCATGTTGGGCATGTTCATGTCAGGTTTGGACTGTTGTGTTCCTGCGTCCATGTTCAGCAATCACTGCCCTTCACAAGATGGTGACTGGACATTCATTGTTCCCAGTCCTGTCTTGATTGCAATGGTTGGATAACAAACTCAAGTGCAGTGCTCGTCGGGCAATGTATGCTGTAACTACATGATAGTGCATGTCTGAGACAGCAGAGTTGATTTCTGCCTGTGTTCAGAGTGTGAACAAGACTGGGAGACTAGCATCACTGGGAGACTAGCATCAAGCATTTGTATATCTGAGGAGTACATCACCTCTGTTGCTCGTCGCACTGTGAGAGTTCTGTCCCCCATCCTCATTCCGTTAAGGCCCTTGCACGCCACGTCCGTGACTGTACCATCACCATACACCACAAACCCGTACCTGCAGTATCAGCAGAATGCCTGTTAGACTGGCTGAGGTCTGCAGAAGAAAAAGAAGAAGAAAAAGAAGAAGAAAAAGAAGAAGCCCTAAAAGAAGAAGCCTGCAATCTGTTAACGCCCTTGCAAGCCACATCTGTGACTTGTGCAATCACCATACACCACAAAGCCACAGCTGCAGCATCATTGAAATGCCCGTCGGACTGGCTGAGGTCTGCTGAAGAAGAAGAAGAGGAGGGGAAGAAGAAGAAGAGGCCTGGGTTCCTTTTGATGATCGTGGTGGGAGCCTACTGAGGCAGCAGCACTGAGCACAAACTGAGGGTTTGTGCAAAGATGTACAAGCCATGATGCAAAGTGCATATGACAGCAGTATTTGTTCCATGACAACTGCCTGACATTAAGACTTCTCAGGGTGATGGGTCACATTGCACACATGCTGTACAATTCCAGTTACAAAAAGCCTATGCCTTGACTGTGCCTGTGTTCGACGATCACATACTCTGATGCCGCACGTCGTCCCTGCAAGAGAGAATCTGCACGCAGCAGCACTATACTACATTGTGCTTCTCAGTGTAGTACAGTGGAGTTGCCTGTCTCCCTGTCTTTGACCAAGGTAAATAACTTGCAAAAGAGAAGTCGAGTGGCAAAGGCGAAACATTACATCAGGCCTGCTGGGAAGTGCGCACCCTTTAGAGTTGCCTATTTCCCTGTCTTTGACAGCGCCAAAAGGCTTGCAAAAGAGCAGTCAAGTGGCAAAACATCACTTCATGCTTGTTGAGAAGTGCTCACCCTTTGGAGTTGCCAGTTTCCCTGTCTTTGACGAGGTCAAAGGACTTGATGGCACCAAAGGATCCAAGCAGCTCGCGGCACTGGTCCTCTGTCAGGTAGTAGGGCAGGCCTCCCACAAACACACGTTCATTGGCATCTATCATCTGCAGTGAAGAAGAACGGTGAGTCTGTCAAGTAGTAGGGCAGGCCTTCCACAAATACACGCTCATTGGCATCTATCATCTGCATTGAAGAAGAACAGTGCGTCCACTATAAATATTCTGATGATTACTTGTTTGTCTGTCTTTGTTTGTCTGTTCCGCTTTGTGACTGCAAGACCGCAATCGGCGAGCTGGCATCCACCGACTGTTAAAATCCCTCACCAACTGACTGAGAGGAAGCAGAGGACAGATACAGCTCTATGCCCTTTTGAGGAGCGTATTGGGAGCGCCAGGAGGGAACAGCCCAGAGCTTTGTGAAAATTTGAAAAAGATCATCCGACATGTGTACAAGCTACAGCCACGTGACAAGCCCTGTTGGGCAAGTCTAAATTATATAACAGCTTTTCCAAATTACTGGCAGCGCCAGGAGAGCATTGGTTGACAGGAGCCGGGATGTGGGATAGCAGGTCTTCTGCTGATGACCTGCTGCTGATCTGCTTACGACCTGCTGCTGAAGACCCGCTGCTGATCTGCTTATGACCTGCTGCTGATCCGCTGATGATCTGGTGATGATCTGCTGCTGATCGGGTGATCAGGATGCATATGTCACCCAAAAAGAGTCACCTGAGCTTGTCTCTGGTTTGCATTGTCACAAAGTATGCTTTGACCAGGCTCAGTAGCATCAAAACCCAGCCACAAAACAGCAGTATGAGAACAGCAACAGCATAGTATACATCACAAATTGCCCTTGCACATGCAAAACTAGCTGTGAACAGTCGGCGGATCATCTATAGGAAAGACAGGACCCAAGACGCTGCATTCAGACACTGCCCCAAAGCAACACGCCAACAGTGCACACTCCCCAAGCAGCAAGTCAAATCTATAAATGATAGACTATACAGGGTTTATATATGATCAATTATACAAATACATATAATATATATAGCCATCTAAAGTCCCTGCAGGCAGTAGGGACATACCTGGGCACCCATACCTCCTGGCGACAACCCAATGGCAGCCAGGTTCAAAGCTGGGTTGGGCACACTTGGACCCAGCGCAGCAGCTGCAGCGGGGTTGTAGTCATTGGGCCGCCTCACACGCACAGACACCCCCTCAAACATGATGCCATCCAGAGCCATGGCGTTTGATGTCTCCTCAACTGTAGTAAGGAGGAAAGCCTTATTGGGTATTTCTTTTGTTTTTGCTTTTCGTTTGCTTTCTCAATGCCTTTGATGTGAGGCAGACATAAGCAGAGCAGGGGGTAATGGGGCCATGCGGAGCATGCTGCTGAGCTCGAAATGGCATCATAACAAGCTGATGCTCATAATGGCAAGATGCACATCACAAGCTACATAGATGCGCAAGCTGCTATGACAGACAGAGTAAGCGCAATACATATGGCTGACGCCTTGGCAACAGTAACTCAGCTAGCAGTGTGGCAGTGGTTGGTCATTGATGGGGATTAGCAGTTGCCAGTAGCGTGTGCATTGCAGCTGCAAACTTGAATTATGCAGCTGCAAAGGAGGATCATGCAGCTGCAAAGGGGGGTCATGACGCTGCAAAGTGGGGTCATACAGCAAAGCAGATGTGACAGGCAAGCAATGTGGGCTGACTCTCACAACAGACAGTCAGGAACAACTTCATTTTGGTGAATTTTCCCCTGCAAACCTTTAGGAAAACCGCTGGAAAAGCACTAAAAATGATGTTTTCTCACCTGTTCTGAGCTCCACAAAGGCAAACTTGCGCTCATAGTTGATGTACACGTTGATGACACACGGACCTGTAAAGGAGCAGAGAATTGGTCAGTCAAGAGCATCATTGCATGTAGTGGCAACAGCAGGCACTGATCAGATGCTATGTACCAAGTGCACAGTCATGGTTTGGAATGAGTGTTAGAGTAAGGTTAGGATCAAGAAGTGTGCTAAAGATGGACAGTCAAGGGAATGCAATGCCACATGTTGTTGCATAAGTGGAAAGAAGGGGAGACACATATAACACAGCACAAGCCTCACATTGCGAGGTCTTTGGGTCTACAGAGCACCATCTGATGCTGACTCAGCCAAAGCTTGACTAATGCATCAGAGTACACTAGAGTGCACTCGAGTAGTGACAATGCAGTGTGTCATCTTGATGGCTGAATGAGCAACATGGTGCACACAAATGGCTTTTGGGCATGCAAATGCAGGAATGACAGTACTAATTCCAGTGACAATGATCACCAGCATCAGTATCAGAGACAGGGACACTGGTACTAATACTGATGACGATGATGATGAGGAAGAACATGATGAAAACGATGTCATTGCTACTGACAATGACAGTGACTATGGTGCATGTATTAGCAAAAGCTAGTTTGGTTAAAGGCCGGCCTTGCTTTCTGGCCAGCCTGGATGCATTGTGCATGCGGGTTTGCAGGCTTTAGCAGGCGCCTTTGACTTTGCTATGCCTCCAGCTGTGAGCATCTAAGTCCTGATTGAGTGCGATTGCAGCTATGCCTTGTAGTGGACAGCTACAGTAGGGCAATGGTAGTGGACAGCCATGAGCATCTAAGTCATGATTGAGTGCAACTGCAGCTATGGCTTGTGGTGACTGTTATAGTAGGAAAGTAGGAAAATGCTCACCAGGACCAGCTTTTGTTCCCCCAACAGCTATGAGTACCTAAGTCATGACTGAGTGCAATTGCAGCTATGCCATGCTGTTTAATTTATAGTAGGACAATGCTAGTAAGGCAACACGTACCAGGACCAGCTGTGGTTCCCCCAACAGCAGCAAGAGCGTTGCTGAAGAAGGTCGCAATGTTCTGCTCATTGGCAGTGGGAGGAAGGCCTCCAACATAGATACGCCGAGCATGCCGCGTAGCTTGCTGTGATGGAGGCTGTACTTGACCTGCAGGCAACATCCAAAGTTAGCACCCTCCTTACAGAAGATTGGCAGGAATTACAGAAGATTGGCAGGAATTCCAGAAGATTGGCAGGAATCAAGCATCTGAACACCTCGCTGTGATGGAGGCTGTACTTGACCTGTAGGCAACATCCACAAGTTGCAGAAAAGAAAAGAAAACACAACGCCTTATGGCGTCAATTTGATGAGAAGCCAAGTGTTATACCGGGCTGCCCAGGATTCAAAAGTTGCACCCTCCTTACAGAGATTGGCAGGCATCAAGCATGTGAAGGCCTTGCTTAGCAAGGACATCTGTTGCCTCTTGGGATGGGTTAGAGTTACTGATGAATCAGGAAGTTAGGTCAAACCACTGTGCCAACTCAGTTGGGACAGGTTTCACCTTGAGCGCTTTGCTGGAAGAGCTTGTGCATGTGAGAGGTGACAAGCTCCGCCACATATGCATGGGCACAGCGTAACAAGCTTATCAGCAGGCCTTGCTGAGCTGCAATTGATGCGGCAGACAAGATCCAACAAGCTGACCTGCAGGAGCTGCACTGAAGCCGCTTGCTGCTGGTGCTGCAGCAGCAGCTGCTATTGCCATTCCAGGGATGGCGCCAACTCCTGGGATGACACCACCAGGTGGCAAGACATCAAAGCCAGACTTGCGTTCGCGCTTCAGTCTGGGAGGTGGAGACTCTGAGCGTGACCTGTCTCTGTCTTTCCGGCTGCTATGCCTGTCTCTGCTTCTTGACCTTCTACGGCTATCACGCCTGCACAAAACAGCAATGACATACATAAACAACACAAGGCATTTCTACACAACAGAATCAAAGTCAGAGAACGGAAAACTGTCTGATGTGCTCCTACCTGCCTCCTCTATCCCGTCCTCCACCTGTGTCCCGCCCGTCCAGCTGGGAGACCTGCAGATCATACCGAGGAGTGCTCAGTTCTCAGTGTGAACGAGCATAGCGACGGCATGCTGTCGTAAAAGGTGCACGCGCTCACCAAGTCATTCATGTTCGTCATGCTGGTAAACGCGTCCGCGTGTCTCGGAAGCAGCAGCGAGCGACAAGCTAAATCTATCAAGGTTTTTTGGATTAACTGACCGGCAGGTGATAAACAAAGCAAAGCTCGTCACAAGTACTTTTTGCTTTGCTATCCTGTAAAACAAGCGGGCATCTGCGGCAAACCTTCCTGCTGAACAGCCTGCTGAAGCAGCCGCAGATCATTCTGAGGAATCACGCTGACTGCTGGAACGCCCTCGGCCCTGTTGACTGATTTCTCGCCTTCGTTCTGCCATTGTAATGCCCTGCCTGAAAGCAGAAGCTGCATTTGCAGGTTGTTCAACGTAGTATGCACCTGAATCAGTATCCACATCAACGTGAGGATGCATTGGCTTCTCAATAGACTGACATGTGGCCATCATAACATGCTTTAATTTACTGTAACTGTGTGTTCAATGTGGCATGCCCTTGGCGTTATGATCTTAAATCACAACAGCTCGCGACAATCATTATGAAAATTGTCATGACGGAAAGTGTGAGGTTACTATGCTTTACTCAGCCGTATCCGAGTACATACAGAAGGAGACAAAGGTTTGCAGGAAATCAAGGCAACATAGCAAATCTTGCATGCAACATTCATTGGACTCCGATGCAACTCTCCTCAACACAAAGTGTTCTCCATCATATTGTATGACCTGTTTTAGTCGACCTTGCATGAGAACATAGCATGCAAAGTACATATATCCTCGATAAGGTGAGCCAGACTTGGCGATGGGATTGCATGGCTGAAGTCAACAAAGAACACCTTTGTCGTGGTACCATCAACTAGTAACACAACATTGTCAGGATACAAGTCATTGACCATGATGTTGCACTTGTGCACTTGTCTGAGAGCCCCCTCAGCCAATGGCAGCAATGCCATGTCGCCTGCATTGCAACACTCCCACTCAGATGTATGTGAACTGCAACAAGCTGTCAAGTGCTGATGTCAATCATAGTAGTACCAGAGCCCATGCATATTCTGACACAATCAACATCATATGTGTACCTGGCAAGGGGTGTCGCCCTTGCAGTACGGTAGTACCCAGCCCATATCCGTGCCCATGACTGCTCAATAGCAAGACATGAGGCACACACTGACCCCACAAGCTGTGCAAAGCCATCAGGCAGCTTGTCTGGTGCTTCAGATTGTGGTGCTTGCTAGAATCAAGACTAGCTACCTTCAAGGCCATCTGCTGCCCAGAGGGGGTCCTGAAATAACCAGCACATATTGTTAAGAATGCCATGTGTTAAGATTTTGCTGAGCTGCAATGCAGCTAGTGTACCCTGGCAAACAGATATTGTTGCAGCTAGCGAGCACCGCGCCTAGTACTTGACTGGTTCGCTAAGTACATGCATGTCTTACTGAACAGCCAATAGCAAATTTGCAACCTAACAGAAGGGGTTCTACCTAGCGGAGCTTGATCACCATGCATATGCTTGCTCAATCAGCCCCTACAAGCATTTGTGTAAACCAATTGGTTGCTTTGCAAGGGCCTCTTGTTAACTACTTAACAATAAATATTAATAAAATAGTAATGATAATAACAAAAATAAAATTAATAATAATTCAGCATTGCAGATGTGAGGGGACTCTACCTGGCATTGAATACTGGCCCGTTCGACCCCACTGCATGCACACATTGTATGCTTCCAATCGAGGACTCTGAAGCCGCTTGTTGAGCGACACTTTCAAGACTCAGTCCATCTTGGGCAAGAGACGCCATTTCAAGCCCTGAGGATTGTGTGTGCATGCAGAGTTGGAGTCAAGGACTGTCTCTCTTGGGTGGAAGTTCCAGCAATGGACTTATTGGAAGCTTCCGATTGAAGGGGCTTGCCAACAAGTGGTGTCAAATTCAGCCGTTTGCTCGGGTCTCCTTGGCATGTTGTTGCTGGCCGCTTGGCTGTCTTGGCCATGACTTGAACACATGGGTGGTGTTTGAGAGTCTGCCATGGCTGTAGCTTCTCACTTGTTATGGACATAGCAGTGACCCATGCATGCACCTGCATACGATAGCACTTGTGAACTTGTGGCACACAATATGCACTTGACTGGCAGACTTCAGCTCATTCAGTGCTGCACGTTGTCAGCCCAGTTCAGTGTTGTGGTTTGTCAGCTCAATGCAGATTTGTGACTTGTCAGCTCCATGCAGTGTTGTGACTTGTCAGCTCAACTCAATGTGGTGTTGTAATGCAGTGTTGTGACTTGTGAGCTCATTGCAGTGTTGTGACTTGTCAGCTCAACTCAATGTTGTGATTTTCCAGCTCAATGCAGATTTGTGACTTGTCAGCTCCATGCAGTGTTGTGACTTGTCAGCTCAACTCATGTTTGTGACTAATCTAGTGTTATGATTGGGCATTTCACATGAGCTTGTAAAGACAAACCTGTAGGACGGTTGGATGTGTTGCATCATAGCGGAGTGGCTGCGAGATCTGCATGTTGTTGTTGCCATCCATCACAAAAGCCCAACTCCACAAAATGTTGCTGATCATCCCATATTGGATGCCGCGAGCTGCAGCATATGCTTTCACCTGTAACCAAGATTGCAATTCATGAGCTGATGAGCCGGACACATGGCACTTCCAATGGTTCAAAATCATGTTGCTACTCAACACAAACACTTGCAAACACTTGCAACTGAATGTACCTGTGCAATCACAGCATCCACATTGCTTTGTAGCACTCTTGACACACCATCATGGCGTCGCGACCAGATTTCCGCTAGGCTTGGCGGGTGGTCCATGTCAACATGCTGGCCATGGCCTTTGTCATGCAAGCACAATCTCTCCCTGCACATCATTTGACATTTTCACAAGCCTTGATCCAATTCATATGTCTAAATGTTGAATGCTGCAGACTTGGCGCAATATTTGAGATTTGAGGTTTATTGAGTCATAAAGGGCAGTGTTGCAGTTGCCCTAGGGCCACTGAAATTAGTGACACGTGGACCTATGCATTCAAAACTCAAGTTTAGGTCAAGGGACATGAACATGAGGAACAGGGATCTTGTAATCATATACAAAACTGTGCTCGGCAAGGCTGCTAGCACCTATGCAAAGCTTGCCTATGCATATTGCTGCAAACTTGTGCTATGAAACGATCATGGCTTTGGCCTTCAGTACATGGTGAAGCTACAGAGGATATGACAAAGATATGGCAAAGATGAAGGTAGAGAGCCTTACAAGCATGTGACCACTGTAATGCTGAGGCTCCGGCCAACATTGGACGCATCAGCCTTCAGCAAATAGTTAGATGTCCAAGAACATCGAGGTCGAGCTTCCTGTTCTGCCATTTCTTGAGCAATACCTTTTGCTACACTTGGTGCTTCTTGGGAATTAGGGTCGCCATCTGCCTGCAGAGAGATCTAGCAACCCTTTGACTTCACGCAGCATTGATACTTCTGGCAAGACTTGCATGCATGCAAATGGACACAAGGCAGACAACACAAACAACCACTGCTTCCCAACACTACGCTGAATGCAAACACAATATTTTATGACAGTTCAGCATGCTATTACTTTCTGCGGCGTCAGTCAATCTGAAGCTTGAGCCATGTGGGAACCACACGCGTTCATATTTCCAGCACAAATGTTACCACACAACATGCAGAAACGGTTTTGCATGTGGCATTACCAACTCTGAATGGGTCTGTGTCGTGTTGCCTGGAGCTTGCCACTGAGCGCTAATCCCAGCCTGTTCACCTCCCTTCTCACAATGATGTGCAAATTTGATCACACTGTTTGTTGGAGCAACAACGCTTATGTCCCAAATTTCCTCCACAGCAACTTCTCTTGCTGTCATCTGCATGCATGGGCACAACGATAGTAACAGGAATAGAATAAAAAACAAAAAATAGCTATATTGATAGAACAACAAAATTGAAATGCTTCCCTGCTCATGATGAGCTAGGTATGTGCATAGGCACAACAAATCAGTGGCTAATTTGCACAGCGACAGACTTCTAGCAACTAAACCATGAACATATGCAGTGGGCAAAGGCAAGTCACATGTGACAGGTAGATCAGCCATGTCTAGACATTATCAAAGTGTGTGTACGCATCAAGCAATGAGCGCGGTGTCAACTGCAGATGACCTGAGAAGTCATGCACATCAAGAGAAGTCACGTACATCAGAAGAAATGTGATTTGCTGAAATCCAGCATGATGAAGGGCAACATATCACCGTGAATGGGAAAACTGGACAATGCAATACATCATCTTCTGCATGCCAGTACATGCACTACATCAACTACAGCACATGACATTGACAAAACACAAGCTTGCATACACTGAATTGATCATCATCTACAGGCTTTAAGCGCCGTTTTGAGGCAGGCAGACCATCGATGTACGCTAAAACGGCTGGCGCCACATTCAAGGCTTGGACTTCTTTCGGGTGACTTTGCCGTGGTTCCTCTTCTTTGTCAGGGACAGTCTGGCTTGGTAATATTTCAGGAGTGGGTAGAGTACTCTCCAATAGTTGGGAGCGTGTGATCATCTCTGCAATCACCATGCACTTGTTTGCGCTACCCACCAACACATATACGGCCAAGCTGTTGAGTCACATGGCTGCAGACAGACTTTCACACATCACTGAATTGCAGTCTGGAAAACATACCTGAGCGAAGCCTGCAAAAGTCAACCATCTTTCTTATGTCTGCCCCAAACTGCATGATCAAGTCATCTGCCGCATGAGCAATTGAAGCACATGATCTATGACCTGCCTGCCATACAGCACTGGCAAACTGCTGCACTGTCTTGCGACCATCCACTTTGAGGAATGTCTCAAACTCTTCAAAGCTGTTAAAAGGTTGTGAGTCACCTATGGTGGCAACCAGGCTTTGGCCTCAGGTGCATGTGAGCATTGAGTGCAGATGACCAGGGATTGACAGCAAGAACTCTACTGCATAGCACATGCCAAGAAGCTTTTGTTTACCAGCCTGCTCCTGCAGAGTGAGGTGGTATACATTCCCCGCGACCAGCTGCTGCTGGCCTATTAATACAGTCAAGCTGTTTTCGGCAGTAAGCGTTCCAGTCCACATCGCGTTCTCATCGAGCAAGCCACCCTTAGCTTCAGCAGCACTCAGAGGACTGGCGATCGATCTAACAGCAATCGTGTTGATATTGGACAAGATTTTGACGGTCACTTCCGCCATGCGTTTCTGCCGCGAATATCTTTGTCAGCAGGCAATACTTAGGCTAAATGCCTCTCGTATGGGCAAGTGCCTGCCTGCTGCAGCTTTCTCTCGACAGGAAGACTGTCGAGAGAAAGCTGCAGCAGGCAGCACTGTTTGTGACAGGAAGACTGTAGTCACAAACAGTAGCAGTAGCCAGCTTGTGCCACATGAGATACAGTTGCAGCGTTACAGCGTCGACTAAGGTGACAAACAAGCTCTCGGACACACGCAGGGGGTCAGGCCCGCGAATTCTCTTCCTTTCCGACTCGTGACTAACGCTCGCAGACAGGCCGAATTCCAGGCAACAGATGCCGGTTCGAGCTAGTACGGTCGTAGGCTCAAGCATTACGACGCATTGTGTTGACGGGGGTAGCATTGCACATCTTACAGCCAATCGGGGTGGTTCTGCCGTCACCACAAATGCAGCATCTAGCCGCCATGAGGATATGAGGCATATGCAAAATGAAAAAAACTGTCTCAAGCAAAGTTTACTAGCAATTGCTTACAAAGGCGCCATAGCCGGTCATGATCAAGAGCGCTGCAAGCAACTCCTCATTGATCATGGCATAGCACAAAAAGAAGGCAGGCAATCAATGAAATGAGAACAGCAACAATACTATGACTCACAAAACAGACATCTGCACTACAACCCATCCAGCATAAAAGTAGACGCCAAAAAGTGGACACTCTACTTGCTCATAGCATCAACAGCATGGCAAAGGCTTGTCCAGGAAAGCAGTCACTGTGCTAGAACTGACCATAAGTGTCCAGTTGATGGCACAAAACATACCTGAACAATCTGTCACGACCTCCAGGTGAATATGTCACCACACAACAAACAGTGCTGAGCAATTTTGGTCTTGATATAAATTTCTGACAAGGGTCAAGGCTTGCAGCAAGCAAGACATCAAACCCATTGTTGCTGTTGTACATTGACTCATCACACAGCGCTGAGTTAGACCCTGCAAAACAAACAGCTTGTGATCATCAAAAGAATGCATTCAATAAACAGATATGGTGTCAACTTGACAGCAATGAGTTGAGCTGCCAATGTTTCCAGCTTACTGCTCCCAAGAAGGTTATCAGGCCTGAAGAGCTGGCGTTTGATGACAATGAAAACAGGATGCGATGAGACTTTGGGACCCTGACTCTTGTCAGCGTTTTTAAGATAATGACGAGACGGTTAGGATCAGATGTCCTGCCCCTGTGGTATGGTGCCTCACCTCACTTGTTGTCCATGCAGTCCCCAGAAGTGCTCTTCTGCCTGATGATCTGTTCTGGATCGCCACAGCAAGGAGTGTCTGCAGGCCTCATATCAGCCAGCACAGCTGTCCCAACAGCTCCGTCTTGCTGATCAGTTTCTGGTGTGCTTGCCCCCATTTTAGCCAGAAGCAAGTTTGACCGCTCTAGCTGTGCCTGCAACAGAATGAGATCATCAGCTGCTGTTGCAAGTGCCATCTCATATGAGCCTACAAAAGCAGCAGCAGCAGCGCATCATACAGTCTGTCTGATCGATCAAATGCCATCCAGGGAGCTGTTGAAGCTCATGGAAAACTGTGCAACAGGCACAGAACAGCCATTGACCTTGTTTGCGTTGCAGGAGCATGCCAAAGGGGGAATCTGCACCTTGATGTTGCTATGCTCATCAGCCTGTGCTAAGAGCTCCTGATCTTTGAGCCGCAGTTGAGCAGTAAGAGTGGACATGGCTGCCATTGCTAAAATGCGATGCTCCCGTTCCCATGCAAGGTGAGCTTGTAGCTGGCATATAGTCACATCGCGGTCTGCTCCTGCCTGCATCTCTTGGCACAGCAAGAGTGCCGTCTGGTCCAGATCAATTTCCACCCGGAATGACCTTTGCACCATGACATGAGTGGCATCCTACAGATGACAAGAAACGCTCAGCATTTGAGATTTGTCATTCAGCATATTGCGTTGCTGCTGGTGGGGTGCACAAGCCTTAAAGTCGGTGCTCTTACTTGGTACAAATGCTGCAACTTCAGCTGGTCCTGCAGCTGGTGCATCTGACTATCCTTTTCTTGTTTTGTTGAACTGCTGCTCTTGGGCAGAGGAGAGAAAGCTAGCATTCTTGAAACCTGAAAAGCAAGACAGACAGATCACTAACTGTCGAAAGGAGGTATGCAGCGTAGATCTTATGAACGCTTTGGCTGCAACCGCTTACGCTGATTGTGGCTAGAGTGTTACGCACAGCTCTTCTGCACATCGCGAGGTGAAACGGTGATCAACACGGGCAAGCCGCTTGTGTCCTTGGTTGAGCTTTTGCACAACAAGGGCACACAGCAGTCGTCCGTGTTGGTCTGTGAACCTGTCAACCTACGGGAAGTGTGCTCGCTACGCTTCACACGATCTCAGGCAAAGAGAAAATAATGGAGTTAAGGTTGACGTACCAAAATATTCTGATGGCTGTCGACATCGCTGCATAATCCTCACGTATTACGTATACGAACTCACGAAGAAAGCACTTCTAATTTCCTTCTTCTTCTTCTTCACTGATGTACAAGTGAGTGAAGAAGATCAACGCTGAATTGGCTGTTAGACTGCTAGCAGCGCTGTCGTGTGACCGGCTGTGGATCACAATGTATGAATGATGTTTGGCAGGGTTGCTGAGGCTCTGCCACGAGCGATCAGACTTGTTGGCTGGCCAAGGCTTATAACGATTTCTTCTTCTTCAGCATATGCAAAGTTTGTTTAACATCACAATCCTGCAAACCAGAGACTGATTCTTAAAGCTGTAGTGGATCCGGATGCTCTACAGGCGTGTGTCACAGGCTCTGAACAGCTGAATTCAAGGCCTTGCAGGCAATTGCTTGCTTGCTTGCAAGCAAGTCCTCTTCAAGGCAGCTAAAAGCGCTGTTTGCATATCGCATTTTACCAAGCTCTGCAAACCAGTGTATCGCATACCGCTAAGGAAACCAGTGTATCCTTGGGAACGTGTATCTGAGATCCAATCTATCAAGGGAAAGAGCTGTTTGCATGACTGATATAACAAGCTAAATTAAATCTGGTGTCCGAGTGCTTTTGTGCTGCATACGCATCAGTGTGCAGAGTGCTCATTATACAGGCATTATAAAAGAAGTCAGCGCAACATCAGAGGAATGCCATCAAATTACTCATTTATCATAAAGCTGCCAAGGTGAGTGAGTGACTGAATGGGAAAAAAACAAAAGTTAACACATATGTGATGCATTTGAAGACCAACAAATAGCTGCAAATCGCATGTCAGTGTGTTGAGCAGCAAACTCGAGAGGTTTTTGGATATGCTGTGACCCATCATGAGCATGAAGCTTTGAATTTTTCAATGACCTTGTCAAGAAAAGCTACCCGCAAACCTGTGAGCATTCACAATGATACACATCTGCTATAGGATATTGCCTCTCAAGAAATGCATGACCACATACACATATGTCAAGCACACATCTTCAGCGTCGGCCTTTTCTCTTGTTCAAAATTCCATAGGCCATGGTGCCAGTTGCTGCTGACAAAGTATACCAAGTCAGTGCATAGTTCCTGTGATCATCGGGGGTGACTTTGAAGGTCATAAGCTCTGACACACTTCTGGTAATTGGATAAAATTCCTCATTCAATGGCCTGTTTGTGCGCAGCCCCAGTACATCCATTGTTGTCGGGCTACCACTGCTTGCTGGCTGCTGATCAGCAACTGAGACTGCCTGAGTCACAGTACACAGGCTTGAGTCTGAGCAACATGAAACAGCAACATTGAGACGGGCTTGTAACATAGTCATGCAAGGTGTTTTGCTGATCAGACGGCGACCGTAGTAACACCTCTCAACTCGTAGCATAAGCATATCTGACAGGACAATCACCAATGCAGCCCTTGTTGAGACATCCATATCAACACAGATCTGTCATAGACCATGACGTGCATTCTTGGCAAAGATGCACAGACAGACATTGCGTCCCACCTCGACAAGCGGGGTGTCTGCGGGCAGACCCAGAGCTGTAGCCATGGCAGGAATATCAATCCAGAACCATTCCCCAGTCTTGGGATTGTTCTGAGGCACAAACGAGCTGGGATCCTCACTGACTCTTGTCACAGCTTCCAAACTGACGGTCCCTGAAGTTTCCCATTGTTGCCGGAATTGCATGTCTGATCGCCATGTAGAGGGCACCCATCCTCTGTTGACTAACACTGGTCTGTTCCACTCGTCAGAATGTAGAGGTGTGACAAGCATGAACCTGCAGCACAGGCAATGTGATGGTGATGCCAATATGTGAGGTATATAAGTGACATGGGTGCAAGGTGCGATATGGGTGCTGAATGCCACATCGGATCCAAATGCAAACCGCGTGCAAGATGCATCATGAATGTATGCCATGCAACATGTATAAGTATACCACTCTGCACCACAGACAGCATGCCATCTTTAGTGTTACTGTGGTTGCCCTGCAGCTACTCAGCTGCTTGTTGCTGAGGACTGCATGTCATGATCACTGTGGTGTAATATCATGATCAAGACAGATTTACACTTCAAAACTCTGCAGTTCTGTTGGTGACACAGGAAGTGAAGTTTCAGTCATGGACAGCCGCACAGTCCATGACTGTGCGGCAGTACGCACATCAATATCTGCCTGAACTGATGATGGATTTGCAGTCACAACTTTTAACATGAGTGCTTGATCAGCAACATGAGGTGCTGTTCTGCTGACATGCAATGAGAGTAACTGGCTGGCACCAAAAGCAAGAACTCAACCGGTCTGGAATCAGAAACATGTGCAACAACTTGAATGTAGGCAGAAACTCTACATGTGGTCACTGCTTTAGAATCCGCCTTGCTCAGCAGTACAGGTTGTGCTGTAATGCCAACCAGCTTTAACATTTGCATGAACAGCAGCTCTGTTGCACTGAAAATTACCCATTTGTAGCTGATCCCATGCTGCTGCGTGGCCGAGGGCCAACATAAATTGAGCTTTCATGGTCAAACTCCCCTTGGATGTGCACTCGTGTAAATTCGGCAGGTTTCACTGAAAGCTCGTTGAGCTCAACTCCAGCGCCCTGAGTTGCAACCAAGCAATAGTGATGATGCCTTGTCAAGAAAACAGTGATGTGCTTGAAACAGTGATGCAGGCCTAATGCTGCAGTGCTCAGCATGGTGCTTCAATTGCGTCAGACAAATGGCCAGACTCAATGTTTGCCTGTGACAGAGTCCAGGTGACATTGAAAGAAGTTGAGCATCTAGCAGATACCTGTAATGCTGCTGTTCTTGCCTCTACCAGCTCAACCTTTGATTGCCGCCTCACAATCTGCCAGGTGCCAAGGAAGGCTGTGAACAAGCAAGGCAAAGCAAAACCGAATGCTGCTGAGCTGCTGCTGCTTCCCTGGTTCTGCAATGGAGATGTTGGGAGTCAAACATAGTCCATACTCACAGTTCAGCAAGTTTAGTTGGACCAAATACTTCGTTGGCCGCAGTTCACCTTGCCTGCAGACTTGGGAACCACTGTTGAGCTAGAAAAGTAACAGCTGCCGGTGTGCAGGCTCCTCCATGACGGTGGATTTGAGGTTGCAGAGGTGACAGTGTTTCTGCCACTAGTGCTGCAAGCAGCTTCAAGAGTGCTGATACAGGACGGCGTTATGTCGTGATTCAGTCTGTTGCTTTGACTGCGGCATTGCACTACACATTCGCGTACTGTGCCTCGCGCAACGCGTTGCATGGTTGCAACACCACTGATCTCAGAACCAGTACCAATTCGTTGCACTCTTCAAAGTAACAGCCGAAGTAAGTTCTGCATGCCTCAAGATAGCAGGGCAGATCGAATATATTGTTTTGTCGACAGCGCTGCGGCGAGTTTCGATGCGTTCAGCAGGGGATGCCCAGCACAGACGCACGCACATACGCTCTAGTGTACCCATGTGTCTGATGCATCATGCATGCATGCACAAGTTGCTTTCCGCAGGCTGAAACAGTTGCGACCTGATCAGCAATTCTGCATGCACGTCAGAAGAGGGACCAGCGATAGGCTTGGGGACATGTCCATCAATTAACTTTAAAAGTTTTGCAAATGTCACCAGAGTAGACTTCATCCCCTTCACGTTGGATGCCACAAAGTGACAACTCTGTGGCTAGCATTCCATTCCCGCTGGCATGTGCTACAGAGTTAAATATCACTGACGATGCATTTGCTGACCAGGAGGAGCGTCCCAGGGACCACATTCTCGTTGCAGATTTGCGTTCGCCAAAGTCAACGCGAGCTTGACCGGTTGGCTCTTCCTTCTGTCCGAGGTGACCATCTCAGCCGTGGTCAACGTACGATCCGATGCTGATGACGTGCCTTTGACAATATGTTCAGTTTGGCATAGTCGCAACAGTCCTTGGTGCAAACTCCAGTAGCGGAAGAATTTAGGTCATCAATACTCCTTCAGCTCTGACCAGAACGCTGCGCTTATACAGAGCTTCTTCTGGACGTGTCCTGCAAGCAACAAAGCGTCGAGCGACCTGCTCATCAATCCAATCGCCTAGCAGCGAGCAGACGGTGGTTGTTCGGCTGCCTCGCAGAAGTCAGTAGCACTCACGCTTGACTATCCTGACTCAGCAGTAAGCTCAACAACGAAATTCAGCAAGGCATTGGGATGCATGAACGTTCAGCAGTGTGACGAAAAGGGTTCCAGAGCGTTCTCTTGCGCACACGGGTTCCATCCCTCACTTGAACTGCAGATTTTCAGAGGAAAGACTGGCAGACACCATGACAGACCTGCCGATGCTGGCCAACCAGTCTGAAGATCCACAGTTGTTCACTTGCCCCATCTGCTTGGATGAATGCCCCAGGCAGGAGGTTTTTGTACCCTCTGGATGCTCCCATGAGTTCTGCAGAGAGTGTGCACGTGGGGTAGTGCTGAGTGCTGTCAGGTTAGTGTGTCATTTGCCCAGCAATGCAGGCAGGCTATCATACACAGCTTTGAGGCAGTCAGAGTATACATCATGTTGCAAATCCACATACCATATATCCTGATGCGCTCTGAGGTTTTTGCGCAGCGCCACAAACTTGTCTTGCATGCTTTTCCCTGTTTTCTCACACATGCACACTAGCTGCTCTGCAAGGTGAGAATCTCATTTGCATGTGCATGTCCTCTTGAATGCCAGTACGGCTAAGTAGCACCCGACAGAAGGCCTTTTGAAGCCCACTGTACTCACTCTTGGCAATCAGAAACAGAGGCGTCACAACCAGATTCAAAACATATGTTGTGAGGGCCAGTGCTGCAAAGCTGCATCCGGTGCATCTGTTGCATTGGTTCAGATGCACACATCAGGCTGCTTGATGATGCTGCAGCCTCCTTGGTCATCTCCTGAGTCTACCAGCATTCTGACACTAAACACTGTCCACTATGGTGGACATCTTTGGGTGTGATGAACCACCTACAATCATCACCTGGTCAGACCTCTGATTTGTCGAGCCTGTTCTGTCATTTATCATCGATGTTCAAATTGCCCCCAGGAATCTGGAGTTTCCCATAGACTGCCCTGTCTGCAAGCTGAACACCCCAGAGTCTGACGATGAAGAGGAAGCACCAGAGGCAGCCTGGCACCAGCTGCAGACGCTGACACCTTTGGACAGAACGTGCAGTGACATTGTCAGTGCTCAGCTTGGTTCTGATGCTGTTGACCCTCGCCATGCAATGCAGCTGCATGCCAGTCATAGCACCCCCAGCCTAGAGACAGCACCCATGCCACATGACACAGATCAGCCACCAAGTAATCTGGCGGGAAATCCCAGTCATGGTCCTGATGGCAATGACACATCAAGCCAGGTGCCTGCTACTTCCCGCCATGATGAGCAAGGCACATAAGCAGATGGTTTTGCATGTGATGAGGCTGGGCTGAAGTCATGGTTGACACCAGCTTTTGACCTGACTGCCAGGTCAGATCAGCATGACTCACCCCATGTGAGCTCCATGACTCACCCACATGGGTCAGACCAGGCAGTGTCCAGTCAGCATGGTGTGTACAGCCCCAGCTTTCCCATTATAGCCAGCGGAACACCAATCACTCCAAGTTTGATTCCCACAGATGGAATTGTGCATCAAAGCTCACGACTCTTCTCGCCTCATGAGCTGACTCAGAGCCCTGCGTCTCTGAGTCTGAGTCGAGCCAGCCTTGGATCACATGCTGGCGACGCTGATGGTGACAGAAGCACAGATGCACAGACAGCTGTCAGGTTGTCTCCTGATGAGCTGTCTCAGCGCAGCGTGTCCTTAGGTAACCTCCTTCCCTTCTGAAACATATATTACGCAACATGTGCACAGTCAGCATCGCCATGTGTTGCCAAAGGGTGTGAGTCAACACTCAGAGGAAGTCCAAGTCTGCTGTTGTGGCTTTGTTTGGCACAAAAGGTGTTTTACTGGTCTGTCATGACTGCTTTACCAATGCCTGAATGTACCAAGCCAATTGCCTTTCTTCTGTTCAACAAGTGATGTGATGATACATGTTAAATGTTGCGTTTCACAGGTGACAGCCCAAAGGCTTTAGGGTCACAATGTAAACCCCCTTGTTGTAGCATGCCATGTTGGAGAGAGTGACGCATGCTTTTTCAAACTTGATGCAGCATTGATGCGTACAGGGGGTGTACTGACAGCCCCCAGGGGGGTCACCAGGGGTCTTAGTTCCCCTGCTGACTGGCTGACAGCTGCGGCAGCAGACTCCCGCTCTTCTTCACTAGCCAGCCCCCCACTGTCAAGAGGTGGGTCCAGGAGGGGACCCCAGGGCCTTCATGTGCGGCGAGGTAGCTTGGATGCAGATGTGCACATGCTGTTGACTCATGAGGAAGAGGAAGAATATCTGAGCAAAAGCTTGAAGGCTGCTGCACACAGGTATCATTTACCAAGCTGTGCTTTTCCGCTCAAGGAATTCTAGGCAGCAAGAAGCACTTGTCCAGAATCGAATTTTGAGCGGTTGTGACTCTCTTTATAGCATAAGCTGTGCAGCAATTTTTCAAATGTCCATGATCAAAAGCATGCATATTTAGCAGCGAGGGCATACCTGATGAGCTTGCGTTTTGACAGTGCAACAGATTCCGCTTGTGTGCTGCAGGTATGGGAGCCTGGTGCAATGCCCTAAGCCAGACTGTGAGGGTGTGGCATCTCTGCAGGAAGGGGATCCACACTTTGAGTGCCCCCAATGCTGCTATGAGTGGTGTAGGGAGTGCCAAAGGGACTGGCACCCAGGCATAAGGCAAGATCCTGCCTTTAAATTCAAGTTGCCCTTTGAAGTGTGTGCCTTTCAGAATGTTTGAGGAAAGATGTGCGAATGCGAGCACCTTCAGTGTTGTTTTGAATGGTGTAGACAGTGTCAATGGGAGTACCAAAGGGAGTGACATTCAGACAACAGACATGATTTTGCCTTTGTTGCTTGAAGCTGCCTTTCAATGCTTGTAGTAGTTACATGCATTGATGGCCTGAATGCTGATTTGGAGGATAAATGACCAAAAGTCATCTTTCACCATGTGATTGCAGATGCCAGGATGTGACTGGGGACAAGTGTGTCTCCAGATACATCCCCAAGAAGCCCAAGAAGAAGAAGGGTCACAGGCGGGGCACCAAAAGCTGTTTGTCCATGGGCAGCATGGGAGATCTCATCAAGGGCAGCCTCAAGAAATTTGGGACCATGGATCTGACGGCAGATTCAGATGCCTCCCTGAACAGGTCAGATCATTTTTTGTCAGTCATGGTAATGCCAACATCAAAACTGACAGGAGATAGTGATGCCTCTGTGAGCAAATCAGGTTTGTCCGAAAACCAAAAAAAGGAAAAAAAACACACTATGCTGGATGACACTGAATGTAGAAATGCCCAAGGGTGAGGTATATGAAGCGTCCCTGGGGGGGGTGGCATAATGGGAGATGAAGTTTGTCATTGTTGGTTTCATCAAAACATGTCATGGTATCCCTGGGATTATGTTGAACATCTGATTCGCAATGTTTTTGGACATACTGAAAACCATGAACTAAACAGGAGATGTGTTACCTACACGTAAACAACACAATTACTCTGTACCGTACCCATGGTACTGCCTTGCATTGTACCGGTAGTGTTACCTTGTTTGTGTGCATTGTCAGAAACACAGTTGCTGGCTTGCTGTGCAGCCAGGTAGGAAGGCATTTGATCATGGTGTTACGCATTGAATTGTGGTGTCATACATTTCACCATGCTATTGTACATTTGACCATGGTGTTTTGCACTTGTTCACAACGTGACGCAGTTGACCTTTAGAATCACAAATCATTGATCACGGTGTTATGCAGCAACTGACAAGCTGATGACATGCAGATATTTGAAGCGCAACAGGGTGTTGGAGTGTCCCCAGTGCAAGAATGGCATCACGAAGATGGATGGGGGATGCAATCACATCATGTGAGCACACCTTTCAGGAACCAGAACAGCCTTCTCCTGAACAATCCCCTCTCCGGCGGACAGTTTCCCTTGCCCCCACCCCCTTCCCTCCCCCACCCCCCTTCCCTCCCCACAACCCTCTTTTTCCATACCCAATGCCCTAATGGCCGGAGTGCCAAATGAAGCTTAGGGACCTGATTTCGAAAGCTGTGTTTAGGATGTGTTGTCTAGCAATCATATTGGAAGCATTCAGAGGCAGAAGCACAGAATATGTCTTGAGAGTGTGAGGTGCCCTGCTAGTGTGCAAGACACTCTGGAGGGCTTTCTGATTGCTCTCAGCAGTATGCTGTTTTTGGCTTAGTGGTCGGAGTCAGAGACACACTGCCCTTTCCCCCTGAATTAATTATAATCATAATAAAAATGTGTACTTAGCCAGCAGGCATCAGGTACGTGCAACTTTCCCCCTGACTTGCTTGCAGCCTTCTACTCTTGCATGCTGCCTGTTAGGTGTGTGCTGTGTGCATGAGCTCCAGGCAGTTTGCTCAAAATTCATTGGCAGCTGCTGCCTTCTGACGCTGCCTGTTGCCTTTCAGCTGCTGCCTTCTGACGCTGCCTGTTGCCTTTCAGGTGTGCTGTGTGCAAGACACATATATGCTGGCTGTGTGGAGTCAAGATCTGTCAGGGGATTAACAACTACTGGGATGCAAACCGCCACTTCTGGATCAAAGGCACTCCCTGCTATGGTCAGATTCAAGCAGTGGTGAAATGAAAATTTGATCAAAGGTTTTGGCCGTGAGGCGGCCTGCTAGTGCAGAAAATTGATTCAAAAGGGTGATCAAAGTCAAACAGCATGAATTTGAAGACTGCAGGTTGTCAGCTGGCATGGCAGTTTGGGATTAGGCGCAGAGTTGTGAAATCAGGACCGTGAGTGAGAGAGATGCACATATTGCTTTGGCACAGGGATTGAATGCACCCTGCAAGAGGGTGCAGGCAGACGTAATTATTTTTGGAAATTGGGTTGTTTGCCACTTTGGCGTGATGCTAGTTTATGGGTAACACATGTGCAGTTGTGTATGATGATCATGAAGAAAGAGATTTGGTGACGCAGAGAGCAATGAACTTCCTTGTTGTCATGTGACAGCGTCCTCATTGCATAATCACTGGTAGGGCTGCAGTGCCTGCCTAGGTATGTTGGATATGCATTTGTCACACGTGGTGCACACCCCAAACCCCAACCCAGTATTAGGTCAGCAACTTTGGCACTGATAGTCCTAGCCTAAGGTTGACATGTGGTACACAGAGACAGGTGTGCATATGCTTGCAAACATTGTCTGGCTTACAACCATCAGTGACGTGACAATCACATGTATCTATATTATCAGATAGAGTGGCCGCATGCCCATCAGCAGCATGCAGCGCTCACTGGGGCAGTTTGATGTACATATTCTCACTGGGGCAGTTTTATACATATTTTCACTGAGCGATATCGATTAATCATGATACAAAGAGGCCTGGATACTGCAAGACAGAATGACCTGATGGCGTGGTGAATTGTATACACTGCGGGCATCAGCACCTATATACCAAGCTGCTGTTTCCAGACCTACCCTAGCTAGGGCTTGTGCCATCTTGGTAGCAGCAGGCTGCTAACTGTGCCTGGAGCAGCAGCTGACAATGGCGTGCATACTTCTTCTCGACAAAAGCTGCATCATGTTGTCAAAGGCTGACCGCGCCAGCACAGTAAACACGAAACTAAGCTTGCATGAGGTGCTGAGCCGCTTTTCTGCCACACCTATGTTGTGCTGCTGGTAGGTGGTAAATTAGGTTTCGGTGCTGTCCAGGTGCTGGCCCCAGGCACCAAGACCTTGTCACTGCAGTTTCAAGGGTGCCACGAAGGGCAAGTACCTTGGCTTACTTGCTCAAAACAGGTCGACCTGGTTTTGCACCAGCACTTCCTACGGCTTCAGAGGAAACTTCCGGCAAAGCATCAAGCTTGACTTCGAGCATGGTCGGGGTCGGTATTTGCCATGCTTTATCAGCTTGAAACGTCAGTTGCGCCGGGCTTGCCAAGCCTCAATTATGCACTGCGGTACCGTATTTATTTCTCATGCGACATTAGTAATCTGATTTGGGATGATTTTGTCCCCGCTGTGTTGTTTGTCCCGGGTTCACCTTTGCAATGGCGTGCAGTGATTGCAAGCACAGCAAGCCGAGCCGCATAGCGCAGCGAGACCTGGACAGTGCGCAGGGTTGTTGCTGTTGGGCTGCTGAGGGCGTACTAGGCTGACTGTGTAGTGGAAGGGAGGTTGTCGCGGGCAAAGAAGACCGCAGCAGGCTTGCCCTGCAACCGCATCCACTTGGCATATTTGTCCTTTCGGAGTCAACGGACGGCATTTTTTCCATTGCGCTTGCACAACAAGGTACATTAACACTTGTTGCATAACGACGTTGAGCCCTTCTGCATGGAGAGCGCGACCGTTGGGCCTCGTAAAAAACACGTGGCATGCCTAGTGTTATATAGCAGCGACACCGGCGATGACTGTGTCTGCACACCCTTTCACCTTCCTGATGCATCAACCTGCGGACCTCGTAGCAGTCGCGTTATGTCTGCATGCCCCAAGGATGAATTATGTCTTGCACCCATTTTGCCGATGGTGCTGAGGTTGAGGTCGCCGAATCGCCTGACTAAGCCGCTTACAACTGCGGGAGTGCTTGTGCAGCGCTTATCATATCATTCAGGTCTTTTGACAATGCGTGCCAGACGTGTCTCATCTCCACCTGTTCCGTCTGCAGGGGTGAGCTTCAGTCCCAGATTCAGAACACAGCCCTTTGCCACTTGGAGCAATGGCTAGACTCAGGGCCGCAAACCAAGCCATCCGCAGCGTCTTCGTCCTGCTGCTCGTGGGTGCAATGGCCATGACAGCTGAAGCCGCCACCACAGTTACAACCTCACCAGCTGCCACTACTGCGGCGACTACAGCTGCCACTACTGCTGCCACGACTGCAGCCACTACTGCTGGTGAGCATTCTGTCTTGGTGTTCTGCTGCCTTGATTAGGTTCTGTATACAGTACAACACCTGTACTGTACCGGTACATGACAGCATCAGCAGCATACCAGTGCAACATAGCCGTTGTTTGCCTCTAAGTGTATGGCAGTTGCGACTGCGGATGCAGCTCTGTGCGCTGTGATTAGGTTGAGAGCTGAATCCCCAAAAACAACAGGCTATGCTGCCTTGCACAGTGCAAACGTGGGCTTTAGCTTCACTCCCACATACCTCAGGAATCTGAATTGGCTCCACTGAACGAAAATGATTGAAATGGGTGTTCATGTATCAACAGCCGAGAGTATTCAAATATCCTCTTCTGGGCTGATGTGGCTTGAATGTTTCACAACAGCAGCAGCAGCAGAATCACAGGATGTATAAACTTCATCACAGGCGTGTTGACTCACACTTGATACACTCTCGCTACACACTTGCTACACACTGGATACACAGTTGCTGCACCCTGTTTATAACAAGCAAACTCTGCTATCAACAGCTCAATAGCACAGTTATCTCCCTTCACACACGCTCTAGAACAGCGCTCCCACACCACTTGATACACTGTGCCAATCAAGTATAGTATTGATTGGATAGTTGATTGTAGAGTAGCCACAGCAGTGTGTACCCCTTTGCACCGCAACTCCTCCAGTTTCTGCAGTCAAAGTATGGGGACTGCGTGCTGAGTCAATGATGATCGCCAGATCCCTGTTGGCAGACCCAGAAGCTGCTGCACAAACTACAGCAACACCTGCTGACACAGCTGCGGCTGTGACTGATGCCACTCCTGCTTCTGGTTAGTCACATTGACCATTGCTTTGTCTGCCAGGTGTCTGGTGCCCAACAGTGGCCAATCAAGTCAGCGAGCCAAAAGGCATAGCCTGCCCATTAACTTGCCCACTCAAAAGGCAAACTGCAAAAAGCTGTGTTCTTTTGTTATATGATTGCAGGCATCTCTTGCTCGATCATGTAGTATGCTTCACACCTCAGGAGCTTTCATCAGGGTCATGACTCATCTGCCTGCCTGATGCCACAGCGCTGCGCTTCAGACAGCTGCCTTTTCCTCTTCATCTCCTCTTCCATCTTCTCTTGCACACACTCACATATGTGACTGCAGCTGCCACCACAGCTGCCGCTGCTACTGCAACAGTAGCACCCACAGCAACCACAGCTGCACTGCCTGCTGCAGTAGCTGCTGCGACAACTGCCCTCATTACAGCTGCAGTGGTGCCTTTGGCAACAACAGCTGCTGCTTTGCCTGCTGCCACAGCTGCGCCTGTAGCTGCTGCAACCACTGCTGCTTTGCCAGCTGCAACCACAGCTGCACTGCCTGCTGCAACCACAGCTGCACTGCCTGCTGCAACCACAGCTGCACTGCCTGTTGCAACCACAGCTGCACTGCCTGCTGCAACCACAGCACCAATAGCAGCTGCCACTGTAGCATCAAAGGCGACCACAGCTGCATTGCCAGCTGCAACAACAGTACCCTTAGCCACTACAGCTGCTCTTCCTGCTGCCACTGCTGTACCAACACCTGCAGCTGTGGCCGTGCCAGTTGCAACTGTCAAGCCTGTGACACCAGTTGTGACTAAAGCCACAGTTACAGCAGCTACAGCAGAAGCCACAGCGGAAGCCACACCTGAAGCCACTGCTGAAGCCACTGCAGAAGCCACTGTACCTTCACTCAAATCCAACTCAACCAAGAATGGTAATTGTGACTTGCTGATGCCGGGGTATTGTGTGGAGTACAGATTTGGAAAGTTTGCGCCCATTCGAAGCCCAGATTATTCAGGAGCGGCTCAGCTCAACCCAAGATCAGCCCAGAAGATCCCAAATTGACACGCCCATTCTTCTCTCGAAACGTACTTGCAGGGGCTTTCAATTCAGACTGAGGCTGGGGCTCAGGGCTCTTTGCTCTGCCCTCCATGCCCAAAATGCCCTCGGCTACATGCTGCTCACCAGATCAATCACATGACATCCTTCCAAGTTCCTCAAGGCAGGCATGACCAAATCATACTTAAGTCAGACATGGTTCATTTAGCCCATCAGACCACACACAGTCACTGTGTAGAAAGTGTTGCGACCACACAGTGATGACTACTGCAGCCTCAGCCGGCCCATCTCAGAATCTTCTCTAGCTTCTCTGTATCAATTTGCCTAAGTGCCTGAACTTTTCTTTCTCTACTGAAGTCTGACATCTGCTCTATGTTGCTTGCAGCTACTACAGCCGCCACTCCTGCTGCCACAACCAGTGCCGGAGTCTCTACTGTGGTACGTCTCACTTACTCTGCGTCATGCACGTTTGTTACCACAGCCAGGCTGTGGTTCAACCAGCATGCACAGAAGCCACTGTCGTAAATGCCAGTAGTCTTGTGAATGCTTTGTGATGGGTTTGGCTTATGCTGTCTCTGCTGTTGTCCATGCTGCTGTGGTCATGTTTTCCATTTTTTTCCATTTTATACCCTACAGTCTGGGGTGTGGAGCCATTTGTGACTCAAATTTCCACAGCTTGGTTTGCATTGACTTGCATTGGAGACTGTTTCCCCAAGCTTAGCACCCTTGCTGCATCTGCCAGCTGTGCTGGGCAGCCCAGTATATATTAGGGTTTAGGGTTTAGGGTTTAGGGTTTAGGGTTTAGGGTTTAGGGTTTAGGGTTTAGGGTTTAGGGTTTAGGGTTTAGGGTTTAGGGTTTAGGGTTTAGGGTTTAGGGTTTAGGGT
>JAABUK010001708.1_pt1 | contig 41260 bp, 41 predicted proteins | sample 5559141 | NCBI WGS metagenome assembly JAABUK01 (sample SAMN10711869, study PRJNA513367) | rock metagenome | isolation source: Antarctica rocks | place: Antarctica: Victoria Land, Pudding Butte nord | collected 2016-01-03 | reverse complement strand
GGCGATGATCTTATCCACAGCTTTCACGGAAATCGTATAAATAAGCGGCATCAATTTATCTTCAGATGTTCGTGGAAACATTACTCTGTCGGAGCGAAATCGCTCAAGACGCGATTACAAAAAGGCTTCAAATGTAACTTGTCGCTTCCGGCTAATTGTTTGACGCAAAAAGCAAATACTCTGGATGCTTAAATTAAGGGAGTTAGTCGTATAACTAAGAGTGAGTGAGCAATACCTCCGCATTAAACTTCAATTCAACAGCGGAGGCATGAGATGTCTGACTGTTCGCATGAACAAAAGGAAAGAGAAAATGAAAGTATTCCATCAAGGTCTGACCTGTGTTTTGAAAATTATGCTGGTCTTCGTCTGCTGCGTTTATGTCGCTCCCGCGCAAAGAATTCAAGCCGACAATTCTCAAGCATCTTCCAATGTAATCGGCGAATTGCAGAAAATACTCACAGCCGAAGTCGCCGCCAATCCGAGTTTGCCCGGCGAACTGCTGCATATTACCGCGCCGAAGCAAGGGCTTGACGTGAGCCTCGCTGCCGGATTGTTTGACCGCGAATCGAAACTTCCACTCGACCCGCATCATCTTTTCCGTATCGCCAGCGTTACTAAAACCTTCACCGCCGCTTCCGTTTTGCGGCTGTATGAAGAAGGTAAAATTAAACTCGACGATTCGATTAATCGCTATCTGCCGAAAGAATATATTGACCTTCTCGAAGGGGGCGGCAACCCGACAAACACGATTACCGTGCGCCAGCTTCTCACTCATACAAGCGGAATTCACGATTACGGGCAAGACCCGCAATACTTTGCCGCCCTTCAAAGCGATCCCAAACATCGGTGGACACGAATGGAACAGGTTCAGTTTGCAATGAAATGGGGCAAACCGCATTTCGAGCCGGGCAAAGATTTTCATTATTCCGACACCGGCTATGACTTACTCGGCGAAATGATTGAGCGATTGAGCGGTATGCCGCTGGCAAAGGCTTACCGAACTCTGCTCGATTTCAAAAAACTCGGACTCGACGAAACTTATCTTGAAACGCTGGAGCCGGTGCCTGCCGGAGTTAAAAGTCTTTCGCATCCATACTTTGGAGAAATAGATGCAATAGATTTGGACCCGTCCCATGGTTTGTATGGCGGAGCGGGATTGGTTTCTTCGGTTGAAGACCTCGCCCGTTTTTATCGCGCTTTATTAAAGAATGAGGTATTCAAACGGGCTTCGACTCTTCTGACGATGATGATCGTGCCGCCGACAAACACACACACCGTGGCAGGGGCTTATGCGCTGGGCATTAACCGGGTCGATATTTCGGGAAATCTCTGTTGGGGACACAGGGGATTTTGGGGGAACTTCGGCGTATTACTGTCCTGAGCCGGATGTCACCGTTGTTCGACAGTTAAATCAAGCACAACGCGACAATAGCTTTATATTCAATAATTTATACGAGCAGGTTTTTAATAAGCTGAAAATTAACAAGGTAAAAATCGGAATGAGTAAGGCGCAGTGGCGCGAAGATTTGCAGTATTTCGCCCGCGAATTGCCGAAGCGACACAAGAACGCCTTTCACCGCGTTTCGCAAGCGGAGTTCGAGCGCGATGTTGCCGAACTCGACCGGGCGATTTCCTCGCTCGAAGATTATCAAATCATCGTCCGAATGCTGCAAATCACCGCCAAAGTCGGCGACGGGCATACTTACGTCCATCTACCGCAAACATTCAAGCTTTACCCGTTAGTTTTATATTGGTTCGGCAACGAGTTGCGCGTCGTGAGGGCTACAAAGGAATACAAAGCCGCGCTCGGCGCGAAAGTCATCAAAGTCGGCGGGCTGAATATCAATGATGTGCAGACGCGGCTTTTGAGCGTCATCTCGCAGACTGAAAACGATTGGTTCGTCTTGAGCAACAGTCCGGGCTATATGTCGCGTCCCGAAGTTCTGCACACGCTCGGCATAGTTCCTGATGTCAACCGCGCGTCTTTCACTTTTGCAACGGACGAGGGCAAGCAATTTGCGCTCGACGTTGTTCCGGTTACACCGGACGCAAGTCTTAGTTCGCTCTTAATCGGCGCGGCAAAAGAAGAACCTCTTTTTCGCCAGCAGCCAGCCGAAAAATTTTGGTTCACCTTTCTGCCGGATTCGCAAACTGTCTATGTCAACTTTAAGAGTTACGATTCTTTAGGCGAAAACGTCAAAAAACTTTTCCAATTCGTTGATGCAAATCCGACGGAAAAACTCGTAATTGATATGCGGCAAAACGGCGGCGGCGATTTTACAAAAGTGCGCGCCCATTTAATTCCGGCTATCAAACAACGCTCTGCCATCAATCAGAAAGGACGCTTGTTCATCGTTGCCGGGCGCAGAACATTTTCCGCCGCGATGGTAAACTCCATTGACTTCAAAAAACAGACGAACGCGATTATCGTCGGCGAACCGCCCGGCGAACGCCCGAACAGCTATTCGGAAAACGACGAGATGAAGTTGCCCAACTCTCATCTGGTGGTTTCCTACTCGACGAAATACTACCGGTTTCTCAACGAAGACGTACCGGCGTTTATGCCTAACAAACTCATCCCGCCCGATTGGGAAACCTACAAAGCAGGGCGCGATCCGGTAATGGAATGGATTCTTTCCGGGAACAAGTAAATCATCGTGAGCGGCTTTGGCAACGCCGCCGTGCAATATTGAAGAGATGGGAAAGGGATTCCCTAAAAGCGCGCATAACGTTGTGTCACCGCGTCGAACAATTCCCTGCGGTTAGGGAGATGCTTCTCGCCGGGCGCGGCTGGGAACCTCATCAACATACAAAGTCCGGCGTTTGCTGCTCTCGCATGTTCATTGTTTCGCTTCAATCTCGACAACAAGCTGCACTTGCGATTTGACGTTCAAAGAACCGGATTCAACCGGAGTCGCATACGCTCTCTTTGCAGCCACACGTGTAGCCATACCACTCATATTTCCACTGGCACTCGCATCGGCATAATCAAGCGAATCGGTGGTGGTTGTAAGTGGGCGATTCGTCGTGCCGCCTTCCTGCATTTCGACGACGCGGACAATGCGCCCGCCCAGTGCCTGTGCTATTGACTGCGCTTTGCTCATCGCTTGCTTGGTGGCGTCGGCGAGCGTCTGGCCGCGCGCCGGATTATTCTCGCGCAGGATAAACGAAATGTTCTCGACGCTGTTTGCGCCCGCTTGCGAAGCCGCGTCAATCGCCGCGCCAACTTTGTCCAGATCGCTCATCGTCACCGTCACAGTGTTGCGCGCTTCGTAGCCGATAATCGTCGGCAATTTATTTTGACGATAGCTTCGTTGCGGTTCGAGGCTATAATCGCTTGTTCTGATTTCAGGATTCGCGCCCGCCGCCGTTTGCACCGCGCGCTTAACGGCTTCGCTTTTGCGCGCGTTTTCTTGCTGCGCATTGACGGCTTGCTGCCCTTGCGTGACGACGGAAAGAATGAGCACCGCCGTGTCGGGTTGCGCGCGCACGTTCGCTTCGCCCATCACGACGGCGCGCGAGAAAGCGTTTTGTTTCGTCGTGCACGAAGCGACGAAAATGATTAACAACGCAAGCGCAATGAATAGCGCAAAGTAAAAATTTCTTTTCATCAGTGTTCACCTCATCCTTTGGCTTTAGACTCAAAGAACGAAACAGCGCGCCGAATCTTGCGCTTTAATTTTCAACTACGATTCGGCCTTCCGGCGTAAACTCGATGTTCACAATTCATCCTGTGTTACGCAGCCCTGCGGAGATGCCGTTGATGGTGGCGGCGAGCGCGTAGTCGAGTTCGGCGCTTTCTTCTCCGGCGCGTTTGCGGCGCAGCAGATCGACTTGAATCAAACTGAGCGGATCGACGTAAGGGTTGCGAAGGCGTATGGAGCGTGCGAGGACAAGATTCTTTTCCAGCAAACGCGTTTGCCCGCTGACGCGCAAGACCATAAGTTTCGTGCGCTCGAACTCTTCGACGATCATTGTGAAGACGCGCTCGCGCAAAGCTTCGTCCGAGACGAGTCCGGCATACCGGCGCGCGATGGAAAAATCGGCTTTGGCTAAACCGACTTCGACGTTGCCGATAAGGTCGTTGAAGAGCGAAAAGTCTTTCATCATCGTTTTCAGCAACGGTTCGTGGCGAGCGTCCGCATTGATGAAACGTTCGAGCGCGTGGCCGACGCCGAACCAGCCGGGCAGCACATGGCGGCTCTGCATCCAGCCGAAGACCCAGGGGATGGCGCGCAAGTCCGCAAGACCATTCGTTTTTTCGCTGCGCCGCGCCGGACGCGAGCCGATCTTCGCAAGTTGGAATTCGAGAACCGGCGTCGCTTCGTCAAAGTAGGACACGATGTCCGCGTTTTCGACGATGCGCGCGCGGTAAAAGTCGAAGGCGTCGGCGGACAATGTCTCCATCGCCGCTTCCCATTCGGCGACGTTGTCCTGCGTTTGCATCGCTATGCTGCCGGGGCGCGCGAGGGCTTCAAGCGAAGCGGCAATCATGAGTTCGAGATTGCGTTCGGCGAGCACGGAATCCGAGTATTTCCAATTAAGGACTTCGCCTTGCTCCGTGAGTTTGAGCGTGCCGCGAAAAGCATTTGCGGGTTGCGCGACAATGGCGCGGTGCGTGGGGCCGCCGCCGCGCCCGACCGTGCCGCCGCGCCCGTGAAAAAGTTGCAGATGGATGTTGCATTCATCCGCGACTCTGTGCAGCGCGCGATGGGCTTTGTAAATCTCCCATGTACTCGTCAGCATTCCGCCGTCTTTGTTCGAGTCCGAATAGCCGAGCATGATTTCTTGTTTGCGCTGCCAAGATTCGAGCAGCGGCTGGTAAGCGGCGGCTGTCCAGAGCGTGCGGCAAATTTCAGGACAGTTGCGCAAGTCTTCGATTGACTCGAACAAAGGCACGGGCATCAATCCGGGATCGTTGCCGTCGTTCGACGCCGCGACAGAAACGCCGTTCGCTTCGCATAACCAGACGAGGGCAAGAACATCTTCGACGCGCTCCGCGCCGCTGATGACGTGGCTCTTGATGGACTGCGGCGGATACTCGCGCTTTAGTTCGGCGACGGCGCGCAGAGCATCGAGGAGTTCTGCTGTTTCAGGCGACACGGAAGCGGGCAGAGAGATTTGCGCGGCGGCATTAAAGTGCGTGTCACTTTCTGTTGCCGCGTTGTTCTCTTCTCTTTTCGCCGCTTCGATAAGTGTCGCGCCGCGCGCAAGTTCCGTGACGGCGCGTGTGTGAATGCGCGCGTGCTGTCGCGTGTCGAGCGTATGCAGATGAAATCCGAAGGTGGCGACTTGCCGCAGCAATGGATCGAGCAGGTTGCGCGCGAGGCGCTCCGCTTTGTTTGCCGCGAGGCTTTCACGCAGTAGATTTAGATCGAGTGCGAAAGCGTCTGCGTGCATGTAAGCATTCGCGTTGGCAGGCTCGTCGCGCGTCGCACGCAGTCGCCCGCCGACGCGCGCGAGAAATCGGCGATAAATTTCTTCGGCGGCGATTGTTTGCGTCGCAGACTCGTTTATGTTCGCCACGCTCATGCTCTCATCGTAACGCGCCAGCGCCTTGCGCAACGGTTGCGAAACAGTCGTCTGGCTCATCGAAACGCTCAGCCGCTCGCGCAACTCTGTAATCGCGTTGACGTAATAATCCAGAATCGTTTGCCGCGCCATGCGCAAGGCGTCGCGCATCGTGTCCGGCGTGACATACGGATTGCCGTCGCGGTCGCCGCCGATCCACGAACCGAAGCGCAGCACGCATGGCAAATCCCCTGCCTGAATTTCCACTTCGTAAATTTGCCGGAAAGCGTCCGCGATCTCTTCGTAGAGGTGCGGCACAGCTTCTATCAAACAGCTCGGATAGTAATCGAGTCCCATCTTGATTTCGTCACGCACCGTCGGCGGGCAACGCCGCACTTCGTCCGTTTGCCAGAGCGCTGTGATCTCGGCGGCGATAATCGATTCGGATTCTATGGCAGCGGCGTTTGTGAGCGGCAGCCAATCCAGATTCTCCAACTCGCCTGCGATGCGCCGCCGTTTGAAAAGCACAGTGCGGCGCGAAACTTCCGTCGGGTGCGCGGTGAAGACGGGAACGATTTCAATCTTTTGTAACCATCGGAGCGCGTGCGCAGCTTCGATGCCAGCCTCGCGCATACGCTTGAACGTGCCGCGCATAGAACCGGGCTGCGGCGCACGAGAGGGATCGAGTTGCGCTGTGCGGCGGCGACGTTTGCGATGATTCGTTTCCGCCAGATTCGTCAACTCGAAATAGATCGCAAACGCCTTCGTCATGCGATACGCTTCATTGATGCTCATACGGCTGACAATCGTCTCCGCCTGTTGCATCAAATCATGATCGGCAACGGCATTGTCTGTTGCCTCTTCGTTTTGCGTGTGGCGCGCGTCTTCGCGGTGTTGAATGGCAAGCTGCCGTAACTCTTCAACGTGGGCAAAGAGCGTATCTCCGCACTGTTCCTTTAGCGCTTCGCCGAGCAAGCGTCCCAGATTGCGCACGTCTCTGCGCAACGGCACTTCCTTCAATTCGGCATCATCGCTTGTCAATTCCGCCAGCCGCGCCGACTGATCCGCAGTTGTCCATAAAGGCGAGTCGTTGTCTGCCATGTCGTTGATTATCCTTCGCTTTCTTCAATCGTCCCCGTTCAATTTATCTTACTCGCAGCGGTAATGAAACATTGGCGCCCGTATGTGGCGCGAACTGTCACTTACCTCGGACGTTGCCATAAACATCCGTGCTGCGCCAGAATGTGCATCGTCAATTTTTGATTCAACGGATCGAGGAGTTACAAAAACTTTTATGCGCTGGTCACAATCTTTTATTCCGACGCTACGCGAAGTTCCCGCCGATGCCGAAGTCGTGTCGCATCGTCTCTTGCTTCGCGCAGGGCTTGTCCGTCAATTGAGCGCGGGCATCTATTCATATCTGCCGCTCGCGCAACGCGTGTCACTGAAGATTATGAATATTCTGCGCGAGGAGATGAACCGCATTGACGGGCAAGAATTTTTCCTGCCCGCTTTGAACCCGCGCGAAATATGGGACGAGTCCGGGCGCTGGGAAGTGATGGGCGACAACATGTTTCGCCTCAAAGATCGCAAGGGCGCGGATTTGTGTCTCGGCATGACGCATGAAGAAGTCTTCACTTCGATTGCGCGCGGCGAGATTCGTTCCTACAAGCAACTGCCGCAAGTCTGGTATCAAATACAAACGAAGTTCCGCGACGAGCCGCGCCCGAAGTCCGGCCTCCTTCGCGTGCGGCAATTCATTATGAAGGACGCTTACTCGTTCGATGTCGATCAGGCAGGCTTGGACAAATCCTTTGACGATCAGCGCGAAGCATACAAGCGTATCTTTGATCGCTGCAGCTTGAAATATTCAATCGTCGAAGCATCGTCGGGCGCGATGGGCGGATCACAGTCGAACGAGTTTATGGTCAAGACGGACGCGGGCGAAGACATGATTGCGACATGCAGCAATTGCGACTACGCGGCGAATTTAGAGAAAGCAACGTCAAGATTGCCGCTTATTGATGACGGCTCGAAACCCGATCAATATGATTCTCTTCCCGAAGAATTTCCTACGCCCGGCGTGCGCACGATTGAAGATTTAACGAAGTTTCCCGGCGGCGCGGAAGCAACAAAGCAAATCAAAACGCTTGTTTTCATCGCAACAAAAAACAATGAAGCGCAATTTGTGCTGGCACTTCTGCGCGGCGATCATCAATTGCAGGAAATGAAATTGTCGGACGCGCTTGCGGGAGCCGAAGTGCGCGCGGCACACGCGGAAGAAATCAGAGAATTGCTCGGCGCAAGCGCGGGCAGTCTCGGCGCAGTCGGCGTTAAAGCGCTGGCGCGGGCAGCAGGACACAACGTGAGTATTCTCGCAGACCTTGCGCTCAAAGAGCGCAGCAACATGACAACCGGCGCAAACAAAGATGATCATCACTTGCGCGGCGTGGACATCGCGCGCGACATCGTTGTTGACAGTTGGATTGATCTACGCGCCGTCACTTCGGGCGAAGCATGTCCGAATTGCGAAACGGGAATGCTTGAAGTTTTCAAGGCGCTCGAAGTCGGACATATCTTCAAGCTCGGCACGAAGTATTCGGAATCCATGAACGCACGCGTGCTCGATCAAAACGGCAAGGAAGTGCCGATCATCATGGGCAGCTACGGCATCGGCGTCGAACGCATCCTCGCCGCCGCCATCGAATTGCACCACGACGCGGACGGAATTATCTGGCCGCAATCAATCGCGCCCTTCGATGCGGTCGTGACCATCACCAACATCAAGCAAACGGAATTGCGCGATGAGGGCGAAAAACTCTACAAAAATTTGCAGCGCGCAGGTCTCGACGTGCTGCTCGACGACAGAGACGAACGCGCGGGCGTCAAATTCAAAGACGCGGATTTGATAGGAATTCCCTACCGCATTATCATCGGCAAAAAAATCGCGGACGGCCTCGTTGAATTATTTGACCGTCGCACAAAGACATCCGAGGACGTTGCCATTGACGAATTAGTTGAACGAGTGCAGAAGCTTGCGCTCGCGGGCTTGTAATCTTCTAAACATCCGGCGGCTAAACTGAACAGAAACCCACATACAACTATTTCGTCGCTTCATTAACCAGCAAGGTGAGTGCGTTGTCTTGCAACGTTTTGTTGTTCTGTAAATCGCCGTGCAGATCGCAGGCGAAGATGGCGTATGTGAGCGGCAGCACGGAATCGAAAAGCGAGGCGCGGCGTCGTGTGCCCGTGAGGGTTTCGGCGAGCAAAGAGCGGCGCGTGACGCGGCCATCGCCGGGCGCATACATGGCGCGTGCGGCTTCTGTGCGCGAGACGCGGCGGTTGTCAGGCGTGCGAAAGGCGCGCGGCACGACGAGCGTTGTCCAGCGATTGTTTTTGTCGTCGCGCAAGATAACCGGCGCGTCAATCGTTTCTTCACAGTCGCCGCCGAAAGCAAAAAGCGTGACGGGCGCATCAATTTCCGTCGTCGCATCGAGCGCTTCGTGAAAACGTTTGGCGCGCGCAAGCACCGCGATGAAATATGCGTCCAGATCATCGAGCGCACCGGCTTTGTACGGCGCAGCGTCGCCGCGCATTGTTCCTCTGGCGAATCGCTCGCGGAAATTTTCGTCCGTGATCGCAGACCAATTGTAACGCCGCCACGTCGCAGGGTCGTAAAGATCGACATGGAGCGGCTGAAGATTCGCATCTAGGAAACGCGCAACGGTTTGGTGCGGCAAAAGTTGAAAGATGGATGGCAGCGTGAGCGCATCTTCGCGCGTTAGTTTGTTGAGCAGCGGAATGCGCGTGCGCAGGCCAGCCGTCACGGAGTAGCCCGCGAGAAGCGTGCTGAAGGAATCCGCCGAGCCTTCGTTCGGTGTGCCGAGCATGATGATTTTGTTGATGCTCGTCGCGCCCGCCCACGTCGGATGCGGCGCGGCGCTGCTATCAATAGGCAAGTCCGCGTCGCCGTACATTGCCGCGTAACGCGCGATGAGTCCGCCCATCGAATGCGCGACGATGTTGAAGCGTAAATCCGGGCGCTGCAATTTTTGTTTCAAAGCTGCAAGACGCCGAACGAGTTCGCGCGCGTTTTCGACGTTGTCGCGCCGCCAATCGTAAGCGAACACATAAAACGTATCCTGATCGCCGCCCGCGCCCGGATTCTCCCAATTGGCCTCACGATAGCCGCCGTAATCGCCGAGCGCCCCTAACAGTTCACGATAAACGTAAACTTCCGGCACGAGGCGCGCGAAACGCACAGTGTTAAAAAGCTTCGCCGTGTCAACGATTTTTTCTGCGACCAAGTTATCCCGATTCTCCGCAAGGCGCGGCGAAACCGGTAAGCTCAGGCCGTCATCCGCCGAGCGAAACGCCGACGGCCAAACGATCTCACCTGTTTTCTGGTTGACGAGTTGCGAACCGAGTATGCCGGGAATGACGATCAAAGGACGCTTGCCCGTGCGCGTGCGAGCTTCGGCGAAAACGCGCTTGAGGTCTGGCGTGCGGCGCGCACCGCAACCCTGCGCGAAGAGATTAATGGCGCAGACTGCGATGAGCAAAACGGCGCGCAGATATGAAGGGCGGCGCGTGCGATAAAAACTTTGGGTGAGAATAACGTGGCGCAATGCTGAGGGCACTATTAAGACTCTGTTAATGTATGCGGCGATTTTAATGTTACGCAAACGCTAAGAATTGAGCAGGCACGGGCGAATATACATAACCGGTGCGGAGCAACTCAACTTGAGAGGCATTCTATCCCGCGCTACCCTCCAATGACTTGTTCAGCAGCGGTAGCAACATCGCTCAACTTATAGTCAACGTATTTGCTTCGCCTGTGCGACCAAGTACCAAGACATATAGCCGTTGTACTTCTTCTGCAAATCCTTTCTCCGCCAATCTTGCCCAGTGATGACTTTTCGACAAGCTGCCGCGCCGCAGTTGCATTGGTGTTCGTTTTCATCATCGTCGGTCATCGCCCAATCGTGCGTTAGCTCTTCTCCGTGCGCAATGTCGCGCATTGCCACAAAAACGATTTGACCCTGCACGCCGATATTCGGTTCGCATGAATGATTGCTGAAGATCATGCTCCCGTCGCGTTCTTCTTCTTTGACCGGAGCGATGAACAAATCGTCGGCAATTTGAATTTCAGCGGCGCGAAACCATTCCGGCATTGATTCAAGTGTTTGACGATTGATGATGGAGCCGCCTTTGACGCAGACGATCTCGCCTTTAGTAATCGGTTCGACGGCAAATAGACCTTTGCCGTGAATCGGACTTTCTTTAACAACAGCCTTCGGAGAAATATAAGATAGATTCGGCATACGCCACATAATACTTCCGGCAGAAAGGTACTGTCGAACTTTATGTTAAGCAAACGAGCCGTTGATTTATTCCGGCGCGGTGAATTTCCGGTTAATCAGACTTGCGACGAAGCCCGCGCCGAAGCCGTTATCTATATTAACGACCGTCACGTTTGACGCGCACGAATTCAGCATTCCGAGAAGCGCCGCGACACCGCCGAACGATGCGCCGTAGCCTATGCTCGTCGGCACAGCGATCACGGGAACTGCCACCATCCCGCCGACAACCGAAGGCAACGCGCCTTCCATGCCCGCGACAACAATGCACACGCGCGCTTTTTGCAGCGGTTCGCGCTCCGACAAAATACGATGAATGCCCGCAACACCCGCATCCCAGATACGTCGCACTCGATTGCCCATCGCTTCGCAGGTCAGCGCCGCTTCTTCCGCAACGGGAATGTCGCTTGTGCCTGCCGTGACGACGCTGATCTCGCCGGTGCCGCGTTCTGTTTTGTCGCGCTGAATGCGTATCATGCGCGCCGCTTCGTGCCACTCCGCGTCCGTCGCAACGTTGCGAACTTCGCCGAACACGCTTTCGTCCGTGCGCGTTATAAGCACGTTCGGCGCGCGCTCTATGAGCCGCTCGACGATGCCGACAATCTGCGCGCGAGTCTTCCCCGCGCCGAAAACGACTTCGGGAAAGCCCTGTCTTTCAGCCCGTGCGTGATCGACGCGCGCATAGCCGATGTCTTCGTACTGAAGATTTTTGATCGCCCGCAACGTCGCGCTTGTATCCGTCTCGCCGCTGCGGTACGCGCGTAATAAATTTTCGACTTCCTGCAAATCCATGCGCTAAAACCTTGCCCGACAATGCCGTATAAAATGTAAGAAAAGTGTTAATGAAAATCAGCCGAAGCAGAGCATCTTATCTGTTAAGGATGTTGACTCGAGCTATTTTCACATCGCCGTGTTCTGCGCCCGCTGCTCCTTCGCAGATGTATAAATTATGAGAATCAACAGTATCGACGCAAGAATCAGCGAAGAGCCGATTGTGCCGAAATCGAGTCCGCCTTTTTCATGCGACTTTGTCAGTAAATCCCCAAATGTTGCGCCGAAGGGACGGGTTAAGACGAACGCAATCCAGAATAAAGTAACCTTAGAGATGTTGGTAAAGAAGTGAGCCAGTATCACTAATACCAGCAATCCTGTAATCAAGGCCGCCCCGCCGACAAATCCGAGGCCGGAGCTATCTGCCAAAAAATCACCTAATGCCGTGCCTAACGTATTTGAAAAAAGAATCGCAGTCCAGTAGAGCAACTCGACCCTGAATGTTTTAATATGCTCGACAGCCAGCGAACCTTCGGTAAAGCGCCAGAAGGCAAGGATAGACACCAAAATACCAACCAAGATCAGCGAGCCTTTTGCGTAACCCAGCCCTAAAGTACGATCCATAAAATCCGACATCGTCGTGCCAGCCGTGCTGGTCGCAATAATGACCAGCCAATAAATCGGCGGGTGGTACTTTTTGGATAAAAGCTGCAGCGCGAGAGTAACCAGAAACATCCCGATCAAAATCATCGAGCTAACGGCATAACCGATGTTCAATGTCATGGACAGAAGGTCGCCGCCGGTCTCGCCGAGCGTGGTGGCGCAAATCTTCATGATCCAAAAGAGAAGAGTAATGTCAGGGATTTTGCTCGTTTTTAATTTTTCCATTTATGGTCATAGCGCGGGCTGTCCCGCGAGAAGCTTTATCACTTTATGTAATCGAGATTGGATTTACAACTTCGATTCATAAACGATGCCCGATGCGCTTGCGCACGGTTGCTGCGACCCGTATCATTATGAGTTTGATTGCGGGCGACATTTTGCGTTCTATCAATTCGGTGTTTGGCGAAGCGCCACGAAGCAGAGCGAAAATTGGCGTGTTGCAAAAATAAAAGCACGATGCGCCGTGCTTTTGTTACGAAGATCAACGGCCTGACAGTTGCACACAAGCTTGTGCGTCGCCTGTTCGCGTTGAGTGAAAATCTGAAAACAATTTCTCGTCGAATGATTTTTCGTTTTGATTGCCGTAAGTTCGCTTTGCTATGAATACCGTTGCACGAAACGTTCGCACGACGCTCGAAATGATTAAGATCGAGCATACGCTGTTTGCGCTGCCGTTTGCTTTTCTCGGCGCGGTGCTGGCGGCGCGTGGAATACCGGCATGGCGCGAACTGCTCTGGATTACGCTGGCGATGGTGGGCGCGCGCTCGACGGCGATGGCCTTTAATCGCATCGCGGATCGAGAGATAGACGCGCGCAATCCGCGCACGAAAATGCGTGCGATTCCGGCGGGCACGCTCTCCGTCCATTTCGCGTGGGCGTTTACAACTGCTTCGGCGATTCTCTTTTTCTTTGCGGCAGCAATGCTCAATCAATTAACGCTCGCGCTTGCTCCCGTCGCGCTTGCGAGCCTCTTACTTTACTCGTACACAAAACGCTTCACGTCGCTGTCGCACATCGTGCTCGGCTGGTGTCTGGCGATTGCTCCGACAGGCGCTTGGATCAGTGTGCGCGGAGAGATTAATAGCTTTGTGCCGTTGCTTCTATCGTTGATCGTGCTGCTGTGGACAGCCGGATTCGATGTGCTCTACGCGTGTCAGGATTATGATTTTGACCGTGCGGCGGGTTTGCATTCGATTCCGGCGCGCGTCGGAATCAAGCGCGCGTTGTGGGTTTCACGCCTGCTTCACGCGGGCGCATTCGCGGCGCTCGTCGCTTTGTTCTGGATGACACATCTCGGCGCGCTTGCGTTTCTCGGAGTTGTGGCGACGGGTGCGTTACTCGTTTACCAGCACACGCTTGTCCGTGCTGATGATCTAGGGCGCTTGAACGCGGCGTTCTTTACGACAAACGCGTTCGTCAGCGTTATACTTCTGGCGACTTTCGGAGGCGCAGCCATTTTAGCTTCACTTCATGCTTGGAAATAATCACAGATGTTTTTATCACACGACACAAAAATCAATTTGATCGCCGAAAAAGTAAACGCAAGGGAGCGGCTTTCGTTCGCCGACGGCGTGGCTCTTTACGAAACCGATGACCTCTCCGCGCTCGCCAAGCTTGCCGATACCGTCAGGCGCAAACGTCACGGGCGCACGACTTACTTTAACGTCAATCGCCATTTCAATTTCACGAACGTCTGCTACGCCGATTGTAAATTCTGCGGCTTTTACCGCACCCCCAGACAAGCGGACGCGTACACGCACAACATCGACGAATCCTTGAAGATCGCTGGCGAAGCGGTGCGCGAAGGCGCGACGGAATTGCACATCGTCGGCGGCCTTAACACAAAACTTCCCTTCGCTTATTTCACGGATTTGCTTTCGAGTTTGAAGCGCGCGTATCCGCAACTTCATTTGAAAGCTTTTACAATGGTCGAGCTGGATCACTTCGCGCGCTTTTACAAAATGTCGGACGACGAAGTGATCGGGCAATTGAAAGCGGCTGGCATGGATTCGTGTCCGGGCGGCGGCGCAGAGATTTTCCGCGAGCCGACGCGCTCCATGCTTTGCGCACACAAATGCGACGCCGCGCGCTGGCTCGAGCTTTCCGGCAAAGTTCATCAAGCAGGATTAAAGACGAACGCGACGATGCTCTACGGGCACATCGAATCAACGGAAGACCGCGTTGACCATTTCATTCAACTGCGCGAGCAGCAAGACGAATCCGGCGGCTTTCAATGTTTTATTCCGCTCGCCTTTTATCCCGAGGACACAAAACTCTCGCATCTGCCGGGGCCGAGCGGCGTTGATTCTTTGAAGACCATCGCCGTCTCGCGTTTGATGCTCGATAATTTTCCGCACATCAAAGCTTACTGGGTAATGCTCGGCAAACGTCTCGCGCAAGTCGCCTTGCACTACGGCGCAAACGACCTCGACGGCACGATCACAGACGGCGGCGAATTATCGGAAAGCTACTCTGTCGAATCCAACAACGAAGTCAAAATGAACAAGGGCGAAATCATACGCCTCATCGAAGATGCAGGCTTTGAAGCGACGGAACGCGACACGCTTTACAATCCGATCAATCCAATTTCGCAGGAAGCAATTCACGTTTAATTTTTGAATTTTTGAATCTATGTCCACCGCAACTGAAACACGCACCATTTCTATCGCGCACTCGCCGGATTCCGACGATGCGTTTATGTTCTACGGCCTCGCCACCAACAAAATCGACACAGGCGAATTGCAGTTCACGCACGTCCTCGAAGACATACAGAGCTTAAACGAAAAGGCCACGCGCGAAGTTTACGATGTCACTGCCGTCAGCTTTCACGCCTACGCATATATCGCTGACAAGTACGCGCTGCTGCCGCACGGCGCGAGCATCGGCGACAACTACGGCCCAATCGTTGTCGCGCGCGAGCCTGCGACCATCAAGGATTTAACGAAACTTAAAATCGCCATCCCCGGCGAATTGACGAGCGCATTTCTCGCTCTGCGAATTTTAGAGCCGTCTTTTGAATACGAAGTCGTGCCTTTCGATCAAATCATCGAAGCGGTGCAGGCGAAGCGTTGCGATGCGGGATTGTTGATTCACGAAGGCCAGCTTTTTTATCAAAAGCTAGGGCTGCACAAGGTCGTCGATCTGGGCGAGTGGTGGCATGAGTGGACGGGATTGCCCTTGCCGATGGGCGGCAACGTGATTCGTCGCGGGCTTGGCGACGAACTGATGCGCAAAGTCTCCGGCTATTTGCACCAGAGCATACGCTTCTCGCTCGACAACCGCGCGGACGCGCTCGCCTACGCGATGCAGTTTGCGCGCGACATGGACACGGGGCTGGCGGATCGCTTCGTCGCCATGTGGGTCAATGACCTGACGCTCGACTACACGCAGCGCGGGCGCGAAGCCGTCCAAAGATTGCTCACAGAAGGTTTTGAGCGCGGCATCATTCCGCACCGCGTTGCAGTAGAATTCGTGGAATAGACGGAAACCATAACGTTGCTGCGCTGTATTTTCCTCCGCATTAAATGTAAATGGCGCAGATGCCGAAAGGTATGCAATCTCTTGCTTCGCTAGCGAATACGCTCACTCAATCCGTTGAAGTGCGCCCAAAGCAAATCGCTGTGATCGGTGCGCTCATCTTTCTCGCGGCTTTCGGCGGTAGACTTTTGGTTTGGCAGAACAATGGTGATAATGCTGATAAAGTAATGACGGGACTAACGGCGGCATATAAAACGGATGCGCAGGCATTACTCGAAGGCGATGTCACCACTTTCCTCAATGGCCCCATGCCTCCAACCGATGCAAACATACTGGCGCATTCGCCGGGCTATTCTATTTTAATGGCGGCGCTCTTTGGTGTGTTCGGTGAATCAGACATCGCATTGCGTCTTGCACAGATTATTGCCGATGCAGCGGCGGCGGTCACAATCTTTTTTATTGCGATTGAATTGTTGCCGAAAAGAGTGGCAATCATCGCGGGGATGCTGGTTACACTCTCGCCTCAGTTGGCTTACAACTCTTTGCTGCTTTTGCCGGACTCTCTGGCTGTGCTGCCTATTCTGCTGGCAATCTATTTTATTGTTCGGGCAAGAAAACAATCGCTTGTTATTTACATAATCGCCGCCGGAGGTTTAATCGGGCGTTCCTGTTGGCTAAGAGCTAATGCGCTATTGCTCGCTCCATTTCTGTCCGTGTTGGTTTTCTTTGTTTTGAGTCCAAGAAGCGACTTCGTTTTGCAGCGTTTCTCATAATAACTACTGCCGTTGTGGTCTCGCCCGTCACTCTTCGCAACTACCGCTTTGTATAACGCGCCACTTGTGGAGTGCAAAAATGTTTTGACCCGCGGAAGGCACATAGCCAGCAGGAGGCTCAAGGATTCCGGATTGGATAGATTGGCTAGTACTCCGTCAGTCTGAAGTTGAAGGATAAAGCCGCTGCAACTTTCGTCGCGCATCGTCAGTCGTAAAGCGCCATTCGATCTTGGCGCAGGCAGCGTTGCGCGCTTCTTCCAACTGCTTGACCTCGCGCTTGAGCGGTGCCTCATCGCCGATGCCTCTGTCCAAGCATTGACGACTAAACACACTCAACTCGATTTCCGCCATGTTCAACCAACTGCCGTGCTTTGGCGTGTAATGAAACTCCGGTTTGCGAAGTATCCGCCGCGCCTTTGCGGGCGCGAACCTCTCGTAGAGCGAGGCGGCCTTGTGCGTGTTCAGGTTGTCCATCACGACCCGCCAGCACAATCTGCTCATCCGTGCATCCATCGGAAGCCGCCAGCAGGATGCGAGCGCGTGTGACTTTGCGCGAAGAGTGCTTGGCCGCGCCCGACAAGTTGGCGCAAACTTTCGCGCTCTTCAGTTGATAAATCAATGAAATACTTTTTCTTAGGCATGAGTGGTTCGACTCCATTCTTTGGTCTGAACCAAACTATACCCGTTGACAGAGCTAATCATCAAAACATAGGCTGACGGAGCACTAGAATCAACTTCGACATGCGTATATTCAAGAAATTTGCTCCCAAGAATGAAACTTGCATTCAACAGGCCGCCTATTCGCTCAAAAATCCGGTGCAACAGGTGCTCGCCCTCGCCGCGATTTATTAATGGAAAGCCAAGGAACTAATCGAGAAGCAACCGAAGCAAAGCGGTTAATATTAAGACGAAGCGGCTAGGGTTGAGGAAAGCATGAAGGGCAGAAAGCATTGCGCTTTTTGCCCTTCAACTTTTTGCTACAATTCAATTGCTTAGTGTTGTGTTTGTTTGTCGTGCTTTTGTCGGTAAATGGCACGGTTGGAGTGATTCAATTCGCGTTGTATGTGGCGGCGTTCGCGCGGCGTGAACCGCCCGCCGGATTGACGCGCGTAAGCTTCATTGACGCTGATTTTCGCTTCACGCGCTTCGATTTGTTTCGCCTCGCGCTCAGTTAAAGCCCCGCTGCGCTCGCCCTGAAGAATGCGTTTCTGCTGCTCTTTCTGGCGCGCATTGATGCCTTCCGGGTGCTCGCCGCGTTCCTGCTCGTCGTGCTTTTGTTTGTAGATGGCGCGATTGCTGCGGTTCAACTCGCCTTGAAGACGACGGCGTTCGGTAGCCGTTAATTTACCGCCGGAGCGCCGCGCATACGCTTCGTCAACATTGATTCTCGCTTGTCTGGCTTCGAGTCGTCCGGCTTCGCGGCGTGTCAACTCGCCGCTGCGTATACCTTGTCGAATGCGCTGTTGCTGCCTGCGCTCGCGCGCGTTGATTCCCGAAGGATGTGTACTTGTTGTTTGCGCCCGCAGCGTCGCCGCCGGAAAAAACGTTGCCGCAACAAGCGCCAATGACCCTAATAATATCGTGCGTTTTTGTTTCATCGTTCCGTCTCCTAACCCTTCCCAAATTTCAAAATCGAGGAGAGCACGGAATTATGACGGACGGCGGCAGGGAAAAGTTTGAAAATATGAAAGCACTTTAAGTTTAGCGTTGATCCGTCTTGCATGACTATTCGATGACGGCCAGCACGTCGCCCGCGTTGACGGTTGCGCCCGCCGCAGCCTTGAGTTCCACGACGACACCGGCGCGCGGCGCTTTCAATTCGTTCTGCATCTTCATTGCTTCGACGACGAGCAAGGCATCGCCCGCTTCCACACTTGCCCCTTGCTCGACGAGGACGCGCACGACTTTGCCGGGCATCGGTGCAACGATCTGCGCCGAGCCGTCCAGCGCGTGCGCGCCCCTGCGCTGCCCGGAACGCCTGCGCTTCGGATCACTCACCTCGACGGCGTAGGCTTGATTGCCGATATAAACTTCTGCGATTCCCGCCGCACCGCCCGTCGCCGTTTTGTCTACGCGACACTGATAGACGCGCTCGCCGTTGAAGATCAAACGAATTCCTGCGGCGATGTCACGCGCGGTAATTTCGTAACGACGCCCATCGACGACGGCGACGAAACGTGAGGGCTTATCGGCGTTGCGCTCAAGACTTACTTCATGCGATTGTCCAGCGATGTCTGCGATAAGTTTCATTTCGTGTTCATTGCTTTATCCAACGATGAAGAGCGTGCAGCGAGTTTTGCGATGAAGTTTAGTTTTTAACTTCAGGAGTTGTGCAGTGCGGCGCGCCCGGCCATGCGCCAGCGGCTTTCTTCGCGTTTCTGCTGAAAGGAGGTCGAAGCGTCGTGCTGCGGCGTTGCGTTCAAATTTCTTTCACCAGTAAAAGTGTAATCGAGCGCAGCGGCGATGATAGCAATATCGCGGCGTTGTTGTTCGTCTGCTCTGGCGGCAGCGTCGGCATCAGCGTGTGCTTCACGTTCTGCGTTGCGGCGCGCGAAAAAGCGTTCGATGAATCCTGTGTCGAGACGGCCTTCGATGAACTCTGCGTCGCGCACAATCTCACGGAAAAAGGGAAGCGTCGTTTTAATGCCGCCGACGGAGTATTCGTCGAGCGCGCGGCGCAGGCGATCAATCGCTTCAGCGCGCGTGCGTCCCCACGCGGCGAGTTTCGAGATCATCGGGTCGTAGTAAATGGAAACTTCCGCTCCCTGTTCGACGCCGCCATCGTCGCGTATGCCGGGGCCTGCTGGCACGCGCAGGTGATTGATTTTTCCGGGCGCGGGCAAAAAATTGTTGTCCGGGTCTTCGGCATAAACGCGGCATTCAATGGCGTGGCCGCGCCAGATGACATCCGCCTGTGTGAAGGAAAGCGCGGCTCCTGCGGCGACTGTGATTTGTTCGCGGACGAGATCAAAGCCCGTCACGAGTTCTGTGACCGGATGCTCGACTTGGAGCCGCGTGTTCATTTCTAAAAAGTAAAAATCGCGCGTCGCGTCCGCCACGAGAAATTCGATTGTGCCCGCGCCCGTATAGTTCACACGACGCGCGATTTTCACCGCCCCTTCGCCCATACGCGCGCGCAGATCGGCATCGTTTAACGGCGACGGGCATTCTTCGATTACTTTCTGGTGGCGGCGTTGGATAGAGCATTCGCGCTCGCCTAAATGCACGACGTTGCCGCGCGCGTCTGCGAAGATTTGGATTTCGATATGGCGCGGGCGCTCAATGGCTTTTTCGAGATAGATTTCAGCGTTGCCGAAGGCCGCCGCCGCTTCCGCTTGCGCCGTCTCGAAGGCCGACGGCATTTCGTTTGCGCTTTTGACGAGCCGCATTCCTTTGCCGCCGCCGCCCGCAGAAGCCTTGAGCATCACCGGATAACCGAACCTCTTGGCGATTTCAAGCGCTTCTGCATGAGACGTGAGCGGTTCGGTTGTGCCCGGAACAACGGGCGCGCCCGCTTCGATGGCGACGCGTCGCGCGCTCGTCTTCGATCCCATCAACTCCATCGCTTCTGCGGAAGGGCCGATAAAAGTTAAACCCGCATCCTGAACGGCGCGCGCAAAATCCGCGTTCTCGGCGAGAAATCCATAACCGGGATGAATCGCTTCGGCACCGCTTTTTCTTGCCGCGTCAATGATGCGATCAATGCGCAGATAGCTTTCCACAGAAGCCGCTTCGCCGACTTCGTAAGCTTCATCGCACATTCTTACATGCAGAGCTGTCTGATCGGCTTCAGAAAAAATAGCTACCGGCGAGATGCCCAAATCACGACACGCACGCGCCACACGCACGGCGATTTCACCACGATTGGCAATGAGAATTTTGCGGAACATAGTAAAGCGGATGTCAGATATTAGATGCTAGATGTAGTCGAACACTGACATCTAGCATCTGACATCTAACATCTGTTCTTAAACCACTACAGAGTTGCCGGGTTGACGCGGATCGTAGCGAACGGTGATGCGTGTGCCGGGCTTGTAGTTTGATTTCTCTTGGCGCTGCTCTTCGCTCAGAAGTTGCGATGATTCGTAGTCCATGCCGCCGATGCTGTAGGTGTAGAAAATCTGCGCGTCGGCGTCGGGCGAGTCGTCGCCGCTGATGTCGAAGACGGTGCCTTCGGCGATGCGCCCCGTGCGCAGCAGACGCGCCACGCGCCCTGCGTCATCCTCTGTTTTCTTTTGCAGGAAACGGCTGATAAAAGACATTCGTCAGTGCCCTTTATGGCGCGCTCACGTCGCTTGAAGAAAGCGTTGCGGCAGAACTGCGGGAAAGCTTAGAAGGCTCGATGATAACGCTGTCCCGCATCGTCACGTCATCGGCAGTGCCGAGAATCTTGTCCGCGCCGGGCAGCGTCAATTCGTAGTTGGTAAAAGTGAGTCCTTCATCGGGCAGATCATTTATGTTCGTTGCGCTGATTGTGCGAAGCGCCGCGCCCCGCAAGGAACGCAGGCGCTTCGGCAAACGAGCTTGAACGGATGTCGGTTTATAGCCGTTGCCGTTTGGATCAACGACAGCGAGCGCGGCGGCGATTGAACCATCCTTATCGGGTAACTGCTGCAAGTCACGTAAATCTATCGGAAACGTGCCGGACTGCGCGCGATATTTAAGCAGCGCGCGGTTAAGCGTCCAGAGATGCGCGTTTGAAGCCGCAGTGATTCCCAATTGCCTGCGACGAAGGCGTTCCGGCACCGTCACGCCGATGGATGCTGCGATCAATACCAGCGCGAGCGCCGATCCTGCGATTCCTGCGTGCGCCAGTCGTATGCCAGCAAAGCGCAACGGAAAGCGCCGCACGCGCGTGTGTGCGCGCAGTGCCATCCACAAAGCCGCAACGCTGGCGGGTAATGCCGCGTACTTCATGCGCCACGCGGCAGTTTCGGCAGCGTCGGCGATGGCCGAAAAGCTTGTGTGAAAAAGCGAGCCGTGTTCGAGCAATGCCGTGATCGTACACGCGACGAAGACTGTAAGCAGCAACGCGCCCGCGCCGCAAACAAAAAACGCAGGCATGTACGACGGCAGTTCGCGCAACGGGCGCGAGAGCGGTTCGCCGACGGCACGCGCGCCGCACGCCGCGCATCCCGCATACAAATCTCCCGCAAACTCATGGCCGCAACACGGGCAAACAACAGTCATCGTTTTCCATTCACCTCGAAGATTGAATAAAAAGAACGCCAGAAGTAGAAGTCGTAGTGTCGAAAAATCATTCGGCCTTTAACGCGCGAAGTCAGGTTTTATGCCCGACTCCGTTCCGCCGACTTTAGATGCGCTCGGAGAAGCGTCGGCTGCTAAATCTTTTTCAATTTGCGCGGCCTCGACTCGGTTGACTTCGCGCCACGTGTGATACATGCGATGCGTAAACGTCCAGAGCGATCCGACGGCGAGAATCCAGAGCACTGCGGGCATACGGTTGGCGAACATATTAGCCGAACCCGGATGCGTCGAAAGCGCGCCGATAATCAATAGCACAACGCGTTCCGGGCGGCGCAGGAAACCCACGTCGCACTTTGGAATCAAGCTTTCGGCGCGCGCGCTCGTATAACTGACCATCACGGAACCCATCAATGCCGCGCCCGTTAAAAAAACATTGAGCGTCGAATGAAACTCTGTGTCGCGCGCGTAAAAGACAAGCACGCCGACGAAGATCACCATGTCCGAGAGACGATCAAGCGACGAATCGAGGAACCCGCCGAAGCGCGTCACGCGACCCGACAGGCGCGCAACGCTGCCATCGAGCATGTCGAAGAGATTAGCAACGATCAGGATTATTCCAGCCCAGAAAAAATAGCCGAAGCCGAACAGCAACCCGCACAAGACGTTGATCGCGACGCCGGTAACCGTCAACACGTTCGGGTTAACATGACCGTAGGCGAGCCAGCGCACCATCCAATCAATGATACGCTTCGCTCCGCGCCCGATGCTCGCCCCCAGCACTTTTAGTTTTTCTCCCGAATTGATGATGAAACAGGCCGCCCCGCATTTTTGCGAGCGTTCAAAACAGAACATGATAGAAATGCGTCGGACAGCTTGTCAAGGATAATGCTCAAGCGGGCGTTAATACTATGCGCCGCGATACGCTACAAATATCGCCGGGTGAAACAATCGCATTGGCACTATAATTGATTGACGATCCGGCACACAGTCACGCACGTATGTTTATCGTGCAAGCGCGCGGGCGCTAGCCACATTTGAAGGAGAAGACATGAACGCTTTTGAACTATTGAAACACGACCACAAAACCGTCGCAGGCATATTCGAGAAGCTGGAACCGACCACCGAACGCGCCGCAAAAACGCGCCACGAACTGTTCGCGCGACTCAAGGAAGAACTCGAAATTCACACGCACATAGAGGAAACAATCTTTTATCCGGTGCTGAAAAAAGAGGCCGCCACGCGCGACATTACGCTCGAAGGTTTCGAGGAGCATCACGTCGTTAAAATTTTACTGGAAGAATTGACCACGACGCCCGTCGATACAGAGCAGTGGACGGCGAAATTAAAAGTGCTACAGGAAAACGTCGAGCACCACGTCGAAGAAGAAGAAGAGGAAATGTTCAAGAGCGCGCGCAAAGTCTTGAGCAAGGAATTGATCGAAGATTTAGGCACGCGCATGGAAGCGGAAAAGAAAAACCAGCAGCAAAAAGCGGCGGCGGCGCGCGGTTAAATGCCTCACGCAGTTGAATAAAGTTACAGTTGAATTGGGCGATAAATATTTATCGGGCAGCTTTCGATTGAACAATCGAAAGCTGCCCGATTAGCTTGTGTGCCTCTGCGCGGTCTGATTTCCGTCGCCTTGCCGCTTAACTTTCCGCCGCTTTATCGTGAATCGTTAGGAGGCTGCGAATTTCAAAAGTGCGCGCTCCGGCGGGCGTGCGTACAACGACTTCATCGCCTTCTTCCTTGCCCATTAAACTTTTGCCGACAGGCGAGGTGGTCGAAATCAAGCCTCCGTGCGGATCGCTTTCTTCCGGCGTAACGAGCCTGTAAGTTACTTCTTCTTCGCGCTCTGCGTCATAGAGCACGAGCGTTGAGCCGTAAGCGGCGCGGCCATGCGGCACCTTCGATAAATCAATTGACGAAACTTCGCTCAGGCGCTGGCGCAACTGTCCTATGCGCGCGCGAACGATCTCTTGACGATCAAGCGCCGCGCGGTATTCCGCATTCTCGCGCAGATCGCCGAACTCGAGCGCGAGCTTAATTTGTTTCGGTAGATGTATGCGCAGTTCCGTTTCCAATTCTTCCAGTTCACCTTGAAGGCGCTGCTTGATTTCCTGTGTCAAATTTTTCTCGCTCCACAATCCGGACGAAATGTCAGGCACGTACTTTACCGGCTGCAATCCTAAAAAGAAAACAGTCGTTGATGCGTCCGGACATTTTACGCTATACTGCTTTCGGTGTCTTCGATTATTCAATTACTTTGTGTGAGTTGAATAAACAAAAGCCTTTCTCCCGTTACGGCTTGAAGGAAGATGCCCGCGTGCGTTTATGAAATTCGCCGCCCCGCGAATAACGCTTGCGCGTCAGGCTAGCACACCTCATCGCACATAACCATCTGGCAGGAACGGGAGCCTAACGCTTTCCGCTTTCGCCATAACACGGGACGATATTAGGATGGAAAGCGATGCCCTGCATAAATCAAAATACCGATAAACTCGTTTTATTCATCGACGATGATCCGTCGCTTCTGAAGCTTGGCCGCATTAGTCTGGAGCGGGCGGGCTATCGCTTTGCGGGCGCGGCCAGTGGGCAGCAAGGCTTACAGGCGGCGCGCGAACTGCGTCCCGATCTGATCCTGCTCGATTACATGATGCCCGGCATGAGCGGCAGAGAAGTGTTCGCCGAATTATCCAACAGCACAGAACCGCATTTGCGCCACACGCCCGTCATTATGCTGACCGCGCGCACGGGCAATCAAGCGGAACAACGCGAACTACTCGAAGCAGGCCTCGCCGCTTATTTGTGCAAGCCCTTCGGCCACTCCGAACTTCTGAATGTCATCGACAACGTGCTGGTGATGAGCGCTATCAAAGAGCGCAATCGCGTGCTCGAAGCAGAAGCGCGCCAATCTCTTATTTCGACTGTGAAGGCGCTTATCTCTTTGCTCGCCGTCAAAGACAGTTATACGGGCGAGCATTCCAACATGATGGTCGATTTAACGGAAGCCATCGCGCAGCGTTTCAATGTTTCGGAATCGGAAGCAATGAATTTCAAACTCGGCGCGCTGCTTCACGACATAGGCAAAATCGGCGTCCCGGAAGGAATCCTGCGCAAGCCCGGACGCTTGACGCCCGAAGAAACTGCCGCCATGCGCCTGCACGTCGATTACGGAGAACAGGCGATTCGCAGTATGCCGAATCTGGCAATCGTGCATGGCATCGTCAAGCACCATCACGAATGGTGGAACGGCGGCGGCTATCCATCGTGTCTGGCGGGCGAAGCTATTCCGCTCGGTGCGCGTATCGTTGCCGTCGTGGATGCGTATGATGCGATGATGAGTGATCGCCCGTATCGCAAACATTTGCCGCAGGAAACCGCCATCGCCAGATTACGCGAGGGGGCAGGCACGCAGTTCGATCCGGCAGCAGTCGAAAAATTAATTGAGTGTCTTGCTTCCTACGATTCGCAAAAAGTGCGCGCGATGAATCTGCAATTTCTCGAAGAGCTTTACACGGTTTAGAATCCACCGCACGCGATTCCTTTTAACTCGACACACCTCTCTCAATAAAACGGCGTCCGAAGTTAGATTGAACTTCGGACGCCGTTACTGTTGAAAATAGAACTACAATTTAGCCCCGTGCGGTTTCCATTGCCTTTTCGTTTTTCATCGCCGTTCCGTCAGCATTAAGGCCGATGCTTTCCGGTTTGATGTCAGCGACGTTGACGCCGATGCCGTCTGCCACGCGCTGGCCGTAATCCTTATCGCACTGCGAGAAGTGCCAGACCATGCGCTCCTGTATGTCTCTGTTGCACTGCTTGAGCGCGCCAACCAGATTGTTGATAAGGTCGTCGCGTTCCCAATCTTCGATCACGCGATAACGCTCGCCCGCCTGCTTGTAATCATTTGTCCGGCTGATCTTCTGGCGAACGAGATTGCCTTCGACGTAAGGCGTGTGTGACTTGCCAGACCCTTGAGCTTCCTTCAAACCGCCGCGACTGTTCGGCTCATAGTTGATGTGCGGATTCGCGCCCGCTTCGTTGCCGTCCACGTTGTACGTCATCTGCCCGTCACGCTGATTGGTTGCGACGTGTTTTTGCGGGCTATTGATCGGCAGTTGCAAATAGTTCGGCCCGACGCGGTAACGCTGCGTATCGGAATATGAGAACGTGCGGCCTTGCAGCATTTTGTCGTCCGAGAAATCAAGGCCGTCAACGAGCACGCCCGTGCCGAAGGCGACCTGCTCGACTTCCGCAAAATAGTTCGACGGGTTTCTGTCCAGAACCATGCGGCCTGCGGGGAGCATCGGGAATTGATCTTCAGGCCATGTTTTCGTGTCGTCGAGCGGATCGAAATCCAGTTCCGTGTGTTCGTCGTCAGACATCACCTGAATCTGAAATTCCCATTCCGGGAAATCGCCGCGCTCGATGGCTTCGTACAAATCCTGTGTCGCGTGATTAAAGTTCGTCGCCTGTATCTCGTCTGCCTGCGCCTGCGTCAGCGAACGAACGCCCTGCTTCGGAATAAAGTGATACTTGACGAGCACGCCTTCACCTTCCGTGTTGTACATCTTGTACGTGTTGACGCCCGCGCCTTCTTGCTCGCGGTAGTTGGCGGGAATGCCGCGCGGACTAAAAAGAAACGTCAGCATGTGCATCGCTTCGGGCGTGAAACTCATAAAGTCGAAGATGCGGTTCGGGTCTTGTCTATTCGTCACAGGGTCTGGCTTGAGCGAGTGAATCACGTCCGGGAATTTGATCGCGTCGCGGATAAAAAAGACTTTCAAATTGTTGCCGACTAAATCCCAGTTGCCGTCCTCTGTGTAAAATTTGACGGCGAAGCCGCGCGGATCACGCGCCGTTTCGGGCGATGTGCCGCCGTGAATCACTGTCGAGAAACGCACGAAAACGGGCGTGCGCTTGCCTTTTTCCTGAAACAGTTTTGCGCGCGTGTACTTGCTCGCCGGATCGCTGCCGATTGTGCCGTAAGCCTCGAAGTAGCCGTGCGCGCCAGCGCCGCGTGCGTGAACAACTCGTTCGGGAATGCGCTCGCGGTCAAAGTGGCTGATCTTCTCTAGGAATTGATAATTCTCAAGCGTCGTCGGCCCACGATCACCGATTGTGCGGCTGTTTTGATTATCGTAGATGTGGTGTCCCTGCCGGTTGGTCAACTCCGGCTGCGGTTTATCCCGCTCGCTGGGCTTCGCGTCTGTCATGCCCTCGTTTTTTTCGTTCATCTTTTCGTCGCTCATATAAGTTCCTCCGTATGTTCAGTAAAGCTCGTTTCGCAAAAAAAGATTACCGGCGGCACTCACGGCAGTGGCCTAAGAGTTCCAGCCGGTAATCCTTTACTTCAAATCCCTTTTGCGGCTTGATACGCTTCAATGCCTCAGCGCCTTCCGCAGAATCCAAGTCCCACAGCTTGCCGCACTTCAAACAGCGCGTGTGATAATGATGATCTGTCCGTATGTCATAACGCGCCGAGCCGTCGCCATAACTAAGCTTAGAAACAGCATTGCATTCGACGAGCGTTTCCAGATTATTGTAGATGGTCGCGAGGCTGATTCTGGGCAGTTTGCGTTTGACCGCGAGGAAGATTTCATCGGCAGTCGGATGATGCTCGACACGGCTCAGGTAATCGAAGACAGCGACGCGCTGTTTCGTCAGATGCCCGCCGCGCGCTTCGAGCTTTTGGCGCAACGTTTCCTCGCCGTTCTGTCGCTTATTAGTAGCTCTCATGCTTTGACTCTTGCGCCGGAGCATAATCTCTCTTTTTATCAAAGTCAATAGTAATTCTAATTCTTAAAATCAAACTTGTTGTCTGGAATCTCTTTCGCAACTTGCCATCGGAATAGAAAGGCGGAAAGAATAGCGCTCGTCCATATTTCATTAGGAACGCAATTCAACGGATACAAGCAAGGCTTCAGTGCCCAAAGAAAAATGAACCAGCACATCATCGTTAATAAGCGCGGAGCCGAGAGAGTGCGCCGCGCCGGTCATTTATGGATTTACCGCAGCGACATCACGAGCGCTGACAATGTTCCGGCGGGCGCAATCGTCGGCGTGCGCGACGAACGCGGCAAATTTGTCGGGCAATTTCTTTATAGCGACCGCTCGGAAATCTCTTTGCGTCTTTTGACGCCCGGCGATGAAAGGATTGACCGCGAATGGTGGCGCAAGCGTTTGCGCGAAGCCATGCAGCGACGCGCGGGCTTCAAAGCAAATACGAACGCCTACCGGCTCGTTTATTCTGAAGGCGATTTGCTGCCGTCGCTGATCGTAGATGTTTATGACGACGTGTTTGTGCTTCAAACGCTCGCGCAGGGAACCGACGCCATTAAGAAAACGCTTGTCGAATTACTTGTCGAAGAATTTGCGCCGCGCGCCGTGATCGAGCGCAACGACGCGCGCGTGCGCGAGTTGGAAGGCTTGGAGTTGCGCGCCGGACTCGTTTACGGCAACGCGCCCGAAGAATTCGAGATCGTGCAGGACGGCGTGCGCTTTCTCATCTCACCGCTCGGCGGGCAAAAGACCGGCTCGTTTCTCGATCAACGCGAAAATCGTCTTGCCGCCAGCCGCTTTGCACACGGGCGCGCGCTCGATTGCTTTACCTTCAATGGCGCATTCGCCTTGCATCTTGCGCCTGCGTGCGACAGCGTCCTCGGTTTGGATATTTCCGCCGACGCTGTCGCGCAAGCCAAACGCAATGCCAAATTAAACGACGCGCGCAACGTCGAATTCCACGAAGCCAACGTCTTCGATGCCCTGCGTGAAATGGAAGCCTCCCGCGAGCGCTTCGACACCATCGTGCTCGACCCGCCCGCGTTCGCCAAAAATCGCGCGAGCATCAAGGCGGCAGCGCGCGGCTACAAAGAAATCAATCTGCGCGCGATGAAACTTCTGAACCCGAACGGCACGCTCGTTACCTGTACGTGTTCCTATCACATATCGGAAGACATCTTTCTCGAACTCGTCGCAGAAGCCGCACGCGACGCGAAACGCCGCGCGGAGCTTCTGGAAAAGCGAATGCAGGCACGCGATCATCCCGTATTATTCGACGTGCCGGAAACTTATTATTTGAAATGCTTGATTATGAGAATGGTTGATTAGATTAGACGCCGGAAATTGTTTACATCTGATTCGAGAGCTAGACGGACAAAATATTATATGGCAAGGGTTATTTCGCCGTTGAAACCGTTGTAGATTAAAGTACAAAACTGAAGAACATCGCGTCCTAGCAAAATAAGTAGCCCCTGCGATGCTAGCGCAGCGCCGATTGCTTGAGGAGCATTTATCGGAATCGGCAAACCTAATATGTCGATCAATATAGGATAGACGTTTGCTTGCGTAGATGCGTGAGATGCTGAAGCCATGTTGACGACGTTTACAACCGGAAGCTGAAGTTGCTGGGCGGCATCTTCATCAATACAAGTTGATGATGCGCCAGTATCTATTAAAGCAAAACCGGTAATCGGCGGCGGCAATATCTTGCCCTGCTGAAGTAATTGGCTTGCAATAGTCTGTGCAACGCCAACCGTTACTTGAAGGCACGGGCCTCGCTGTTGAAGCGCAATACTTGGAGGAAGTTGAACAGTTTGACCGTCAGGAGTTTGACCCTGACCGCTGATTTGAATGTGAAGAATCGGCACGAAGTAGTCCTAAAGTTAAGGCCGGAATGTTAATTTCTCTTTCATCCTGATCAACGCGGCGAGCGAGAAAAGATTCAAGCCCGAAGCGTCGCGCGCCTTCAGCGAGCGCTTCGTCAAGTGTATCGAATGTGCCAATAAGTTCAGTGCCTTTAACTAGCACGAACTTGTTCGGATAAAGATTTATCCAATCGGCGCGATTTTCGATGAAATATTTAAGTTCTTGTTCCAGCATGACATTAGGGCATCAAAACTCTCTGCGCCTTCATAGAAGTATGGAATTAGGACAACTGCAATTATCGCTATTTGCAGCGATGCTGTCAATCAAAGGCATTCATTCGTAGTGGGTCAGTTTCAAATTATCAGCGCGATAATTACAGGGCGAGAACCTCAAACTAACCCACTACTTACTATTTTGCTACCTTCAACTCACAGAAGCATTGTTGCGGACGCTTTCGGCGAGGCGTTTGGCGTCGGGCATGACTTCGAGGGCGCGCATGGTTTGCGGATCGCCGTCCAACAACACACGCGCTCCGGCGTCTGTGGAATAAGCGGCGGTGATGATTTCTTCGCGCAGGCGTAGCTTTGTGAAGTCGGCTTCGGCGTCGATCTGCGCGGGTTCGAGGGCGAGATTGCCGTCGCGCTTGACGAAGGAGCGGAAGGCGTCGAGGACGCGATCCGTGACGGGGTAATCGGTCGGGCGCGGGGCGTGTTCGTATTCTGTTTTTTCGATGCGGTAGCTTTCGAGGCCGGGAATTTGTCCGGCGGCAAGCTGGCGCGTGAATTGAAACGACGCTTCCATGATACGAAGGCGCGCGGGCGTGAAGACGGGTTGCTTGACGTCTATGTCGGGTGTAATTCCGCCGCCGCCGTAGAAGGTGCGTCCGCCCGCTGTGCGAACGGCGGGGCCTGTCGGCGGATGCGGCGATGGCACGGGCGTCGGCTGTGCGATTGGTTGAATGGCTTGGCCGGGCGTGCGCGGAATGCGCGGCTGCGGTTCGTCGGCTGTGTCGTGGCGCACATAGTAATCATAGAGCGAGCCGTTCGAGTAATCGCGTTGGATAGAGCGTCCGTAAGGCGTGTAATACTTGGCTGTGGTGAGCGTCAGCCCTGTGCCGAAGGGAAGCTGAAAGACGCGTTGGACAAGCGCTTTGCCGAAGCTTGTTTCGCCGACGAGCAATCCGCGCCCGTTGTCCTGAATCGCGCCCGCGACGATTTCCGAAGCCGAAGCAGAGTTGCGGTTAACCAACACGACGAGCGGGAAATCTTCCGGGTCTGTGCCTTTGGAGCGATAAACGGCGGGCTGCGAGTATTCGCGCCCACGCACGGAAACGACGGTTTGTCCGCGCGGCAAGAATTCGCCCGCCACGTCAATCGCCTGATCGAGCAGCCCGCCGGGATTGCCGCGCAAATCTAAAATGATCTGGCGCATCCCTTGTTTCTTCAAATCGACAATCGCATCGTGCAGTTCATCGCCGGTCGTGTGTTGAAAGCCGCGCGTGAGGCCTATGTAGCCCGTGCCGGGACGAATCATGTAAGCGTTGCTGATCGAAGGCAGCGGCACGGCGGCGCGCACGATTGTAAAATAGAACGGGGCTTCGGAACCGGCGCGCTCGATCTTGAGGCGCACGCTTGTGCCCATTGCGCCGCGCACGTTCTTTGATACTTGCTCGCTCGTCCATTCGCGCGAGTCCTTGCCGTCCACTTCGACGATGCGATCACCGTAGCGAAGCCCTGCGCGCGCCGCAGGAGTGTCCGGCACAGGCGATTGCACGTAGACGCCGTCGCGGTGTTGCAGGATGGTGACGCCGATGCCGTAAAAGCGCGAGTCCTGATCTTCCTTGAGCTTCGTGAATTCGGTTTGCGGGAAATAAGTCGAGTGTGGATCGAGGGTCGAGAGCATTCCCTGTATGGCGGTCTGCGTGGCGCGCCCGTAATCGACATCGCCCGCATAGTTGTGCGTAATAACGTCCATTGCCGCGCGGTAGTTGCCTTCGATGACGGCGGGCGAGTTGTCGCCTGCGGGCTTCGGCGGAGCGGCGTCCGCGCGATTCGTCACTGCGCCGCCGAGAGTGCCGCCGATAACAGACGCTGCGACGAGAATCGTAGCCGCAACTATGCCAAATTTACTGCTCATGTTATGCTCCGATTATGCTCCAAAATCTTGCTCGCGCAGAGGCACACTATGCGCCTCTGCTTAATCCGAATATACCATAGAGAAGCTGCTCTGCGCCGCTGCCCGTGCGTAGGCGAGCGGCACAAGAGCTTGCGGTGAAAGACGATTCGATGCTGACATCCCTCTCCATAATTGTGCCCGCTTATAACGAAGCCAGACGGCTCGGCAAATCTCTGCAAACGATTCTACAGTATATGGACGAGCATGTGCGCGACGGCGAATTGATCGTTGTCGACGACGGCTCAAAAGACAATACGACGCAAGTTGCCGAAGACGCTTTTGCGAGCATCCGTCACAAGGTTCCGGCGCGCGTGATTCGCAATTCGCCGAATCGTGGTAAAGGCCATGCCGTGCGCACGGGGTTGCTTGCTGCGCGCGGGCACACGGCGCTTTTTTCCGACGCGGATTTATCCACACCGATTACTGAAACGCCGAAACTCGTATTGCCGATTGAGAAGGGAACCTGCGATGTCGTGTTCGGCTCGCGCGCGCTTGACCGCAGTTTGATCGGCGTTCACCAGCCTTGGCAGCGCGAGCAAAGCGGGCGCGTCTTTAATCTCGCCGTGAAGCTTGCGACACGTATGCCTTTCTGGGACACACAGTGCGGCTTCAAAGCTTTTCGCATGAGCGTCTGCCGCCCGCTCATCGAAGCCGCTGTGATTGACCGCTTCGGCTTCGATGTCGAATTGCTGTACATCGCGCATCTGGCAGGGCTTCGTTTATGTGAACAGGCCGTGCGCTGGGACGACTATGAAGGCAGTACCGTCAGTTTTCTCGGCGGCCTGCACGGATTCGCGGAACTTCGCACGCTTCGCCGGCAAGCGCGACGCGGCATTTACGATAAGGCAATCGACGCCGCACGCCGCGCGGCAATTGAACACGAAGAAACCGGACGCGTATCGGATAGAAATGATGAAGCGTTCACGCACGACGCTGCCGCGCCCGAACTCACCGGCTCGACACAGAGAATCTAGCGCCCGCGCGACTTCAGCAGTGGTGAGTTGTCTTGAACAATCTCGATCAATCTTGAATTTTATCGACTTGATAATATGAACGCTCGACTCAACATCAACATAGACCACATCGCCACCGTGCGGCAGGCGAGACGCGCGCCGGAACCGAGTGTGATCGCGGCGGCGCTTCTCTGCGAGCAAGCCGGAGCCGACGGCATCACAGTGCATTTGAGAACTGATCGCCGCCACATACAGGACGCGGATTTGCGCGCATTGCGGCAAAGCATCACGACCTATCTGAATGTCGAGATGGCGGCCACCGAAGAGATGCTCGGCATTGCGCTCGACGTGCGACCCGATGCCGTCACGCTCGTCCCCGAAAGTCCGCACGAAGTGACGACCGAAGGCGGGCTGGACGTGCAGGCGAATTTGAGTCTGACTCGCGCCACCGCCCGCCGTTTGCGCGAAGCCGGAATCATCCCTAGTTTTTTCATTGATCCTGTGCCGCAACAAATCGAAGCGGCGCACGAAGCGGGAGCGCAGCAAATAGAACTATGCACCGCAGAATACTCGGACGCCACGCTCGGCTCGCGCGCTTCACACGCGGAAAGCACGCTCAAGGCCGCGCAGGAATTAAGACGCTTGCGCGAAGCCGCCGCGCTCGCACGGCAATACGGCTTGCGCGTCGCCGCCGGTCACGGCTTAACATACAGAAACGTCGGCGCAGTCGCAGCCATCGAAGAAATCAACGAATTCAACATCGGCCACAACATCATCGCACGCGCCCTCTTTACAGGCCTCGAACGCGCCGTGCGAGATATGCGCGACTCGATCAGGGCAGTAAATTAAACCTCAAAACAAAGTGATGCCGCAAGCGACCTTCGTATAAAAGAGGCTCCCGACCCGCTTCCACACGTCATCACTTACGGCATCTCTTATCCGGCCAACGAGTAATGCTTTGTGACCGAAACTCGAAAAATTATAGCGCGCAGATTTTAACTTTTAGCCCTACGCAACTTTGCGCGAACAACTGAAAACACCCGATTCGTTTAGCTCGCCAGCGCGTTTGTTTGCTCGTGCGACGCGGGCAAAGCAATGCCCAAGTGTTTGTATGCCGCGCGCGTCACGACACGCCCGCGCGGCGTGCGATTGAGCATACCGATCTGTATCAGATACGGCTCGATGATCTCTTCAATTGATTCGCGCTCTTCACTGATCGAAGCGGAGATTGTGCCGACGCCCACCGGCCCGCCGTCGAACTTTTCGATGATCGCCGTGAGCAGCTTGCGGTCAACTTCATCCAACCCGAAACGATCTACTTCCATTTCGTCGAGCGCGCGCCGTGCCATAGCCTGCGTGATGCGCCCGTCGCTCAACACTTCGGCATAATCGCGCACGCGCCGCAATAAACGATTAACGATACGCGGTGTGCCGCGCGCGCGCCTCGCCAGTTCACGCGCGCCGCTCGCTTCGATTTCAACATTCAAAATCTCCGCCGAACGGTGAACGATGATTTCCAAATCCTTTTGCGAATAAAAATCTAGGTGCTGCACGATGCCAAAGCGCCCGCGAAGCGGAGCGGTAATCAGACCAGCGCGGGTGGTTGCGCCGACTAATGTGAATTTCGGCAAATCTAATTTGATGGAGCGCGCCGCCGTGCCTTGCCCGATCATCAAATCGAGCTGGTAATCCTCCATCGCCGGATACAACACTTCTTCTATCTGCGGCTTGAGACGATGAATCTCGTCTATGAAAAGCACTTCGCCTTCCTGCAAATTGGTCAGAAGCGCAGCGAGGTCGCCGCCGCGTTCGATGGCGGGCGCGCTGACGCTTTTTAGCTCCGCCTTCATCTCTGCGGCGATGATGTTGGCGAGCGTCGTTTTACCGAGTCCCGGCGGGCCGTAAAAAAGCACATGGTCGAGCGCTTCGTGCCGCGCGCGTGCCGCCTTCAAAAAGATATTTAGATTACTTGTGACTCTCGTTTGCCCTATGTACTCGGCGAGACAACGCGGGCGCAAACTCTGCTCAACTTGCGTGTCTTCCGGCGTCGCTTCGCCCGCGAGTGTGCGTGCCTCGTCCGGTATAACTTCTGCGGTAGACTGTGACATTAATAACCCTCTTGTGGCGGAAAAATCGCTTCCTCGAATCAACGTCATTATACCGCGTTCGGTTCGTCGTTTCAAGCATGAAACACCATTGGAAAGCGAAAAATAGATAAGAAAATGCTTTAACTTTCGTTGAAAGCGAAACGGGAAAGTGTTTGGTGAAGAGTGGGGCTTGAAGGCGAGACGAGCAGCGTAGACTAAACTTCGATGCCCGAAAACATTATGGTGAAACTTCTATAATTGAATGGCAAAAGGCAGTCAATTGAAAGCCCTTACAAGCTCCATTAACTGCCTTTCGCCGTTTTGGATCTAATGTTCGGCAAGTGGTTGCTAAGCTTAACGCATCATTGCAGCGTTAGCGTTTCCCGATGCAAGTTGGAGACGAACTTGCGAGCGGTCGAAGCGTTCGCGCGCCGAAGCTGCATCGTCTTCGCTGCTGTTCGCGTTGTTGAGTATTTTTTCTGCTTCGTCGCGTTCGCTGCGCGCCTGTGCTGCATCGATTTCTTCCGGGCGTTCGGCGATTTCAGCGAGCACCGAAACGCGATCCGTATTGACTTCGACGAATCCGCCGGAGACGTGCAGTTGCTGCGATGTACCGCCGCGCGTGTACGCGAGCACGCCTGTTTGGAGTTGCGAAATAAGAGGCGTGTGTCCGGGCAGAATGCCTATTTCGCCGTTCAATGTCGGAAGTTGCACGGCGTCCACCGCTTCCGCCAGCACGCGCCGCTCCGGTGTGACAATTTCAAGTTGGAGTTGTTCAGCCATAGAATTAGATGTTAGATGTCGGATATTTGATGAAGGACAGAAGACTAACATCCAACATCAAATATCCGACATCTGTTTTACGCTCCGGCAATTCTTTGCGCGTTTTCGCGCGCTTCTTCGATTGTGCCGACGAGGAAGAAAGCTTGTTCGGGAATATCGTCGTGCTTGCCATCAACAATCTCGCGGAAGCCGCGTATAGAGTCTTCGAGATTCACGTATTTTCCTTCACGCCCTGTAAATGCCTCTGCGACGAAGAACGGTTGCGAAAAGAATCTTTGAACCTTGCGCGCGCGCGAAACAGTTAATCTGTCTTCTTCGGAAAGCTCGTCGAGGCCGAGAATTGCGATGATGTCCTGCAAGTCTTTGTAGCGTTGCAGAATCTGTTTGACGTCCTGCGCTGTTTTGTAATGCTCCTCGCCTAAGATGTTCGGATCGAGCAAGCGCGACGAAGAGGCTAGCGGGTCAACCGCCGGATAAATGCCAAGTTCGGAAATCTGTCTTGACAATGCTGTAACCGCATCGAGGTGTGCAAACGTCGTTGCCGGAGCAGGGTCTGTGTAATCGTCTGCGGGAACGTATACGGCTTGAATCGAAGTAATCGAACCTGTCTTCGTTGAAGTAATGCGCTCCTGCATTTCTCCCATCTCGCTGGCTAGGTTCGGCTGATAGCCAACTGCCGAAGGCATACGACCGAGAAGCGCCGAGACTTCCGAACCAGCTTGCGTGAAGCGGAAAATGTTGTCGATGAAAAGCAGCACGTCGCGCCCTTCGTCGCGGAAGTATTCGGCAACCGTGAGACCTGATAGAGCAACGCGCAGACGCGCTCCCGGCGGCTCTGTCATCTGACCGTAAACAAGCGCGACTTTGGATTGCTTGATGGCTTCCATATCGACCTTTGTCATGTCGAACTCGCCGGTTTCTTCCATATGTTTATGAAATGCTTTGCCGAAATCAATGACCCCCGACTCGACCATTTCGCGTAGCAGATCGTTGCCTTCGCGCGTGCGTTCGCCAACGCCAGCAAAGACCGAATAGCCAGAGTGCTTCATTGCGACGTTATTAATCAGCTCTTGGATCAGAATGGTCTTGCCGACACCCGCGCCGCCAAAGAGACCGATTTTACCGCCGCGAAGGAAGGGCTGAATCAAATCGATGACCTTGATGCCCGTCTCAAACATTTCGAGTTCGGTTGACTGTTCCTCAAACGTCGGCGCATGACGATGAATCGAGTCGCGCTGCGTCGCCTGCACCGCGCCCAGATCGTCCACAGGCTCGCCGATCACGTTCATCACGCGACCAAGCGTGCCTTCACCGACCGGCACGGTAATTTGATTGCCCGTGTCAATCGCCTTCATGCCGCGCACCATGCCGTCCGTTGGCAGCATCGAAACAGCGCGCACGCGGCCTTCGCCCAAGTGCTGTTGCACTTCGCACACGACATCAATCGGCTGCGGCACATCGAAGCCTTCCGACGTGATGCGCAGCGCCGTATAAATCGGCGGCAAATAATTTTCTTCAAACTCCACGTCCACCACCGGGCCGATAATCTGCACGACACGTCCCGGATGCTGTCCGTTCCCGCTGCTGCTGCTCAAATTTCCATTAGGCGTAGCCATACTTATCCTTTAACTCCTCTTCATCACAAATGCCGATAAAGGCGAAAAATTATCCTGTACAAAAGCCTTACAAAATACCATACGCTTTCGCTTCAAAGCAAAGACCGTATGTCACCGGAATTATCGAAGCCATCGAAATTATCGGGTACAAGGGCAAGCCGCAATCGCGGGCGTGACTTACCATACTCTTCGACTGAGTATGAATCGAAAGCTGCATCCATGGTTAGGATTGGCAACTACTCAATTAACGCTTGGGCAATTAGCAATCGGTCAAACGGATCACGATGATGAAATGGCAACGCGGAAACAGCAGCCAAGTGCGACAATCTTACCGGCAAAATCTCGATAGCATTATCTGCAAGTTGATGCAGCACAAAATCATTGTATGGCTGCGTGAGAGTCAGCTTTCCGATACTGATTTTGATAGCGATTTCCCAGAGACTTGCGATGCTTAACAGCAAATCCGCGTCGGATTCGAGCAAGCCTTTCGCTCGCACGCCCAGACGCGGATTATCATCAATGAACCACAGGAAGGTATGCGTATCGAGCAAGAGCTTCACGGCATATACTCGGCAAAATCTTCGAGAGGCTCATTAAAATCATCTGACATGGTAATCAAGCCTCTGGCGCTTCCGCTCTGGCGGCGAGATTTAACGGGAGAAATCGAAATGAGTTTCAGTACCGGCTGCTCGTTTCGGGTAATGACGACTTCTTCACCGGCAAGCGCGGTTTGAATCAAACTTTCAATCTGTGCTTTCGCCTTCTCTAAGTCTATTTGATACATGGGTACAAACCTCTGACTCGAATCTCGGGATGGATACTTTAGCATGTTATCAGTGGGAGCCGTAGATGACCGTCGAGCGCCGGAATTCAGCCGCACCGAGCGCAGACACACAGCTATAAACTTTAGGAGGAACGATGAGAAGCACACTGTCGAAGCGTCTGCTCGAATGAATTGTTATGCCTATGGTATAGGGAACGCATACAAATTCCTTACTGAGAAACTTTGCCAAGCCAGTTCTTAATTACTGCCTCAAGCTCTGGTCTATACAAAGCATATACAAAACCAAACACGGCTCCGGCTATCCACCACATAAGCTGAGCTATCTTTATTACTATGCTCTCTGACGGAAGTCCTAGATAATTTAATAATTGTTTCGGAAGATTAATAACAGCTTCAATCCAATACAAGGGGTTAAAGGTTTCAATCATTCGCGACCTGTAAACACCGGTGGCTTGGTGAAACATCCTAACTACAGAATGAGCATAATCTTCTCTAGCATTCGGGAAATTCTGAAAAATAGATGCGCCGCCAGTACGAACATAAACATATCCAAGTGGCTCCACTGACCCAATCTCTTGATCCTCAACACCTGCATCTTTGAGAACTTTTATAACCTGAGTTTATGCTCAAGCATCTCCGTGCCACCTTTAGCTACCCATTGGTAATACTTACCGAGATACCGTTTTGCTCGAATATACTTCGAGAAATTGATAGTCAGTTTGAGCAACAAAAAAGCATACAAGGAGATATAATAGACGCATCATCAATACCCTATAATGCTCCCCAAAATTCAGACCAGAGGCTAAGGTGGTAAAATCGCTGCTGGCCTGCACCCTTTTATTGGACAGTTTCAAGAGTTAAAATTTCCGCTTTTGGAACGGCTCGGTTTTGCTGCCAATGTGCCACAAAGTCGCTCGGCGTCTTCTGCTTCAGCGAACTATGCGGACGCAGTTGATTGTAGTCTCGCCTCCATTCTTCGACGATCTGTTTTGCATCGTCAAGCGAAGTGAACCAGTTCTGATTCAAGCATTCTTGCCGTAGTCTGCCATTGAAGCTTTCGATGAAAGCGTTATCGGTTGGCTTACCCGGACGACTGAAATCAAGCTTCACTTTATTGCGATGTGCCCATTCGTCCATTGCTTCGGAGATGAACTCACTGCCATTATCAACTTTGACTGTTTTGGGTAAGCCATAGTTCAGCTTTAGCCCCTCGAGAACCTCAACTACACGCTTGCCATTCAATGAGAAATCAACCTCGATTGCCGGACTCACTCGGCTAAAGTTATCCACTAACGTCAACATCCGAAACTGTCGCCCGTCTGAAAGTCTATCAGCAACGAAATCCAAGCTCCAACAGTCGTTCGGCGAGGTTGCGGCAGGCAGCGGAACTCGCGGTGCGCTGACACGCTTCTTCTTCGTCTTCAACCTCAGCGATAGCCCTTCCAGCTTGTAGAGCCTGTAGACTCGCTTGTGGTTGATCTGCCAGCCTTCGCGCTTGAGCAGAATATGCAAGCGGCGATAGCCATAGCGCACGCGCGCGCCAGCAAGGTCTTTCAGCCGCACTCGAAGTTCCGTTTGCGGATCAATGCGACTGCGGTAGTAATAACTTGAACGCTGCATACCGATCAACCGACACGCTCGACGCTGAGGGATGCGGAATCCGACGCACAGAAACGTCACCAACTCCATGCGCTGCTCCCGCTTTAGAACTTTTTTCGCAGCACCTCTTGGAGCATATGCTTGTCGAGTGTCAGATCAGCGACAAGAGATTTCAGCTTGCTGTTCTCATCTTCAAGTTGTCGTAAGCGTGCAAGTTCAGCGACTCCCATCCCGGCAAACTTCTTCTTCCAACGATAAAACGTTTGCTCAGTGATGCCGGTCTTACGGCAGACTTCGGCGACCGCTGTGCCACCTTCAGCCTGTCTTAAGGTGTAAATGATCTGCTCGTTGGTAAAGTTCTTTTTCATGCTTCCTACTGTGGTGAAGAACCGCTTTCGGAAGCAGAAATCCTAACATATGAAGTGTCCAGCTTTGCGGGGATGTGTCAACTGGCACGCTCGCCGACCTGCGGCAAGCGGCTGATGCCATGACGCTGTAAAGAGCGATGCAGATTAGAGCGAGTGATATTAGGAATGCTCACTTGGAGCGCATACAAACAGTCGTCGAGCGGCAACAACGTATGTTTACGAAAGGCGACAATGATGGCTTCTTGTTACAGCCTAAGGACTGTCGAATGTGGTTGGCGCGGCCCCATCGGAGCATCTTCAACCGTTGTGCGCCCAGCGCCATTTAGCCACCGTCTTGGCCTTGATGTCATAGCGTGAAGCCATGCGCGCTAAGCTTTCTTGACTATTTTGTATTGTTCGACGAGAGTGTCGCTGTCGTCGTGGCGCAGCCATGTAGAAGTTGTCCCATAGTGTCTCCTTAGCAAATAATGATGGGCAGGTTACACCATCACACTGTGGGACTAAACACCTAGAATTGCTCACTCTGAAGCGGTAAAAAGTCTGCGACTTCAAAGCATACTGAGCATCTACTTTTTGTGGAACGGCTGTGTTGACAAAGCACACAACCGCAAAGAGGAAGGCGATTCGTAGCATTACGTTTTTAGTCATTGATTCTCCAATCATTGTTGACCAACAGAATGTGGGTTTGAGGTAAATGCACGCAACCGTGTGGGTGCAGTCATTCGCTAGAGAATAGCTTGCTTACCACTGGAATGTAGCCCGCAAAATTCAATTTGTATTGAAAATCCGGCTGGTGATTAACCGGCGTAAGCAGCGCCCTGTCTGACTCTTCCCGCAGGGATTGACAGATAATTTTTCGTTTCGCAAAACAATTCATGCAGCAGTTAATGTGACGCTGTATTACGCACACACTCCCGCGTGATAAATTAAAGTAATGAAGACCGTTTCAGGCGAGCGAAAATTTATTTCTAACCGCGCGCACGTTCTACTCATCGCGGCGCACGCTGCTGCCTTAATCATCGGCGCGGCGGCAATCTTTTACTATCTGATTTTCTTTCCGCCCGTCTTTCGCGGATGGCCTGAAACGACTCCTTATAACAGCGTCGCCGGATGGGTCGTCAACGAAGCGTCGCCGATGCAAAGCGTCGAAGTAGAATTATATGTTGACAATCAATTTATCGCGCACGCGACGGCAGATTTTCCGCGCGCGGACGTGTTGGCCGCAGGCCGCGCGAAAACAGACAAGTGCGGTTTCAACTTCGATTTGCCGCCGCTCGCACGCGGCACACATGAAGCGCAGGTTTATGCGGTTCACAAAGTCTATGCAGGAGGCGCTTATCGCACGTTGCAGCGCATAGGCAAGCCATTACGCTGGAAGATTTCGTAGCTCAAGCGAACCCGCGCAAAACAAAACATTGTTACGACATCGCCGGATTGCCAGCGCCGTTTCATGGCTTGAAGTATATGGCAACACTCTGCGCAGGA
>JAABUK010001707.1_pt1 | contig 41273 bp, 39 predicted proteins | sample 5559141 | NCBI WGS metagenome assembly JAABUK01 (sample SAMN10711869, study PRJNA513367) | rock metagenome | isolation source: Antarctica rocks | place: Antarctica: Victoria Land, Pudding Butte nord | collected 2016-01-03 | reverse complement strand
AACGGGGCACCTCAAGGTGAAATGTGTACCAGACAAGCAACAGACATTGCAGGTGCCAAGTCACTTCGCGGGTCACCTCGAGGGTCTGATAAGCTTTTGCATGCTGTACAGGCTTTCGAACATTCTTCGTGGTCCAGAATGCTGCACTTCTTTGGTATGTGGGACCGAAGCAGTCAGTGCCAATAGCATGCAAAGCCGTCTTTGCCTGCTCGTTGGCAAGGGGTTTGCATGTGCTGGCTAGCAACGGGGCGGTGAGTGCATGCTTCACTGCTGAGCTATAAATGATGGCCTATAATGTTGACCAAACCCAGTACAACTGTCACTGCCCCAATTGTGTTTGTGCAGAGTCAGCAAAGGCCAGAGGAAGAGCCAGCTAAGGACAAGTCATCTATATGGGACTGGACGCCTCCAGGAGATCTTGCAGAGACTGGTGCATGGAAGGTTCTGAGGGAACTGGCAATGACCTTATCCAAGTCAGTCTCTTGCACTCTCAACCTTTTGTTTACACAAAGAATGCTTTGCTGCCTTGTCATGCTGCATACCCAACAGGCCCCTTCTGCATTGGCTGCAGAATTGCAGATTGCCCTGTCATGATGAAATCATCGACTGTGCATGCAGCAGTTTGCAGATGTCAGATGTTGTCTGCGCGCTGCCATACCTGAGGGGCTTCACACATGCGCACAGCGCAGTTTCACTGCTGCAGATGTGAAATAGCAGGCTCTATAGTCCAGTCTGATGTGACACTGCCTCACTGGGCAGCCCGGTATAACACTTGGCTTCTCATTCAATTGACGCGCAAAAGCGTAGTCTTTTCTTTTCTTTTTGGACACTGCCTCGGATCAGCATCAACTGTGCTGGTTAGTGAGCATGTCACAACGCGATTGCAGGAGCAAGGAGCACATGCCAGCCCTGAGCAAGTTGGAGCCTTTGCCAACTCATGAGCTAGCCATCCGGCTCTTCTACTTGTACGATCACTTCAGAAGAGAACCTGTGGTGGATGAGTTTCCAGGTGGCAAACAGGTCTGGCTTCTTATGTGAATGTACACATTCTATGTAGCCGGATTGGCTTTTACAGTGCATGTCTTCACATAGCCTTGTGCGCATTTCAGTTCGGAAGCTGTGTGAAGGCACCAGGTGGAGTGTGCAAGGTAGTTACTGCAGGGGTGCTGCTGTGTTAGCAAAAACACATGCATTCTGTTGAGTGCAGTGTAGCCTTCACACTGATGACAACACTAGTTGCATGCATGTCAAAGGTGTGTGAAGGGATCATTGTTCACATGCGGCTGCTACATGATCATGTACAGTCGGCGTGGTGTTTGACCACGCTGCTGTAATGCATCACCGGATATCACTTTGATTGCATGATCTGTCTCTGAGGGCTTCTCATGGCAAATGTGACCACTGCAGATGACTCAGCTATGTTGGCTGTTTGAAGCCTGCATGCTTGCATAACTCCCAAACACAACGCTGACACAAATTCAACCCTTTTCTTTTCTTCTGGACTCACAAGCAGTGCACAAAATCTTAGCTGAGGCGTCTACTGATGTGCTTTGCAGGTAGAGACTGACCTGGTGGACAAGCTGGCATACTACTTGTGGTTTGCAGAGTATGCATATGAAGCTGGAACTGAGCCAAACCTCAAGAAGGTTCTGCAGTCCAGAGGTGGGGCTTTTTGCGTCCCCCGCCAAAGCCTGCATGGCATACATCACCATCACGCCCCTTCGTCCATCCATTCGATCATCCGTCATTCACTCACTCACTCACTCACTCACTCACTCACTCACTCACTCACTCACTCACTCACTCACTCACTCACTCACTCACTCATTTTTATCCGTGCATTGCTCATTCATGCATTTATTCATTTGTTCGTTCTTTCATTCTTGGTGCATTCATTTGGTTGTTCACTTGTTCATTCATTCAGTCAGTCAGTCAGCTAGTAGACAATGCATCCTCCCCTTGAAGCAGGTACATACAGTCGCCAAAATGTTTCCCTGATGTTAGGTATATGTAGTCAGTCAGGTATGTACAGTCAACAAGATAGGCCACTAGGGTATGGTATGTACAGTTGCTGACACATGCCCCAGCGCTACTACCATCCGACTGTATTACCTGACCATACTGCCTGTGCACAAACAGGATCATCATCAGCAGCAACTCCTCAGTGTTGGAACCAGCTTGTCGTGTTCCCTTGAGATGCATGGCTTGATTGCTTTCAAGGCAAGCCTTGCTGCTTCAGCAACATCACCAAACACATCGTGGGAGCTCTCTCAAACATCTCCGCAGCGTAGAACCGCGTTTTTACTGTCCCCAGACGTTTCTGAGTCTAGATTTCTAGTGTAGGCATGACGTTTCTGAGTTGCAAGAGACGTTTTGGGATTGAACAGAGCTGCTGAATGCTGCAGATTTCCATCTCAACTTTGCCAAGATGAACGCCACATGGGAGAACTCTGTTGCATGCTGCAGATTTCCATCTCAACTTTGCCAAGATGAACGCCACGTGGGGTGAGCATGAGCCGGCGTACTATGTGGCCACGCACACTGAGAAGAAGGAGGTGGTGGTGGCCATCCGAGGCACATGGGCTGTGGAAGATGTCATCACAGATATCACTGCCCTGCCTGTGGTCAGTTGTAGGAAGCACTTCTTGTCTGTACAAATGTACTAACTTGAACTTGATGTCTGTTGGGTCCCAGTTGCCCTCCCCACGCTGTCTGCGTACTGCTGGTGCTTCTCACACTTCCTGGCCATGCCCTGAACCCTTAAAGTATCAACTCTGATGACATCACTAATCATCACTGCAACTGCAGTACACCCTGCTTGTCACATGATCAGTCGTGACAATGCAATTCTGCACGCTTCATGTCTGACTCAGAGCATCATTGATCAGATTGTGCTGTTGGATTGTGAAGCTTTTCAACATACTTGAAATGAAGTTTGTCAAAAAGCCACAATATGATGGTAAGATGCAGCTGATAATCATGTACAGCACGTCAAGTCGAGACACATCTTTGATGCATTGGTGCACATGAGCTGAATGGTGATTTGAAATTGATGACATGCTTAATGTGCAGGCATTCAACAATGGGAAGCAAATGGCGCACAGCGGCATGAATGCGTCTGCCTTGTATCTGTTTGACCGCCTCTTCAGCCTTGCAAAGGTATGGGTTTTCACACTCTGGCAAAGAATAGATGTCTCTACTGCGTCAAGCTTGCAATTCACTCTCATAATGTCTGTACTCACTTTCTGCAGCTGTTCGGACACCTTGCGCACCAGTCTTTTTCAGACATCACAGGTAATGACTGGCTAAGTCATATGCACTGACCATCTCTTGCAAGGCAGCTAAGTTTGCAATTTGGTTGCCATTTTGTAACGCTATGAGCTGGACGTGGCACTGTGCTCTGTGGCAGGAATGGGCATGCATGCTGCTTCTGAAATCTGTGACAGGCAACCCACTAGCTATACAGGCTGTCCCACTCACCGCTGCTGAATACTGCTGCTGATTACCGCTGTGACATCACCACCACCGATTACTGCTGTATCGTCACTGTTGTACTATCAGTGGTGCCCATTACTGCTGTAACATCACTGTTGTACCATCACTGTTGTACCATCACTGCTGATTACTGCTGCACCGTCACTGCTGTATCATCACTGCTGTACCATCACTGCTGATTACTGCTGTACCGTCAGTGTTATACTATCACTGCTGCTGATTACTGCTGTACCACCATCACTGCTGTACCATCAATGTTGTTCCATCTTTGCCGCTGATTACTTCTGAGTACTGTTACCACTGTTGCTGGGCACTGCCTTTGCTGGCAATAGAGCAAGCAATCGACACACACATGGTCACCTATTGCAACAAAGTATGCTTCATGGCCCTTGTTACATGCAACAGAGTGTCTGCAAACACAGGCTACCCTTGCATCCAAAGCCTTGACCTTGTCTCATTTTGAAACCAGCAATGGATGCTTTTGCTACAATCATATTCTACTACAATCAGATTTCTGCCACCATAAGATTCTTTGGCTAAGCAGAGAACAGCAAGCATTGCAAGAATAACAACAGACGCTGTGCAGGCGGTGAAGGATGGTTATCAGGTGACACTGGTAGGGCACTCACTAGGGGCCGGTGCAGCTGCCCTCCTGGCTATGATGCTGAGGGCCAAGGGCATTACCAACATGCACTGCTATGCCTTTGCGCCCCCCATGTGCTGCGAGCCTGATTTGGCAGCTTCATGCTCTGACCATGTGACATCCATTGTCTTTCGGGATGATATCATCTCCAGGTATTAGCCCTGCCTGCATGCACAACACATAACTGTTTTTCACTAGTCATGCCTGGTGGCACTTGGCAGCTTCATGCTCTGATCATGTGACATCCATTGTCTTTCGGGGTGACATCATCTCCAGGTATCACCCTTGCCTGCATGCACAAAACACAACTGTCTTTTAGTCATGCCTGGTGGCAACAGCAGTTGACCTGTCAACGCTGGACCTATGGTCCCAAAGGCCGCTAAACATTCATGTGCCTGCTGTGTCAACAATATTGTTTTGTGCTGTCTTTGTGCTCATGTAGCAGAGGCGCACATGTGACAAGGGCGCCCTGAAAGACTTGCCAAACATTGACAGTATTGCCTGTGGTTTGTACGTGTGAGCAAGGCATTGTGAAAAGAGGTCTGGCTTGTTTGACAGGCATTTCTATGGAAGGCATCAAAGAACAGTTTCTTGTAGCAATGCCTGTCAAACAGTTGTCCTGTGATGCTTGCATGTGTTTCTGCAAGTAGGTTTGGTGTGAGCAGATCACAGGCCTTCATAACCATCAGTCTCGGTAACATTGTGCGTGGTGCAGGATCTCCCAAGAAAGCGTGGTAGCTCTGTATGAAGAGCTGTCAGAATATGACTGGGAGGCTGCATCCAAAGTAAGCCTGCTCTACCTGACACCACCGCCTTGCTGCTTGTTTATTTATATATTTTATTTTTATTTACTCATTTGCATGCTTGTTGCACAGTCGTCCTGTTTAGTCTGGAGTTGGTCATTATAACTGTGCTGACCTCAGACCACTACAAACAGGAATGATGTTGTGATATGCATAGCAAACATCACTGTGCTGACCTCAGACGGCACATGCTCTCTCTTGTACTGTCAGAAGCACAAATTTTGAAGTTTTGAGCTAAGCTCTTCTTTGCCAGTTGTAATTGATTGCCAAGAACAGCAACAAAGCTTCACAAATCAAACAGAAGCCAAGGGCAACTCAGATGAACCAACAGCGTGCGCTCATGTCTACCTGCCATGCCGATTCATCCTTCAACAGCTGATGTGGTGATTTTTACAGGAGTAGCACCCAAATACACAAAACAACAAATCCGGTTCTGTGCAGAATGAACGGATGCTTACAAACACATCAATCAACAAAAATGGTTCTGTGCAGAATGAAGAGACCCATCCAGAGCTGAGGAAGTACACGGAGATGCTGCGCACTGTGGCAGGCAGCAAGGTGGGCTCCTGGCTGGGCTTGTCTGCCTTCAACCAGCAGGCCGCCAAAGACAAGGCCATTGCTGATGCTGAAGGTGTGCCCCAGACTGTTCTCACACCTTGCCTGAAAACATAGCTTGCTGATGCTGAATGTGTGCCCTGGAACAGGCTAACACCTTGCCTGAAAACATGGCTTGCTGTTGCAGCTCAAGGCATACTTGATGCCCTTCTCCCATGCCTGGCTTGCACACAAAGCCTGCAGTATGCTTCTCATGCTGTGCTATAGCAACTGCATGTGCTGTATGTCTTGCTGATCTGCTCAGTCTGGTACTCCCATAGTGACTCAGTCACGTGAACTCTCACCCACTCGCTCTCTTACTCACTCACTCCCTCACTCACTCCCTCACTCACTCCCTCACTCACTCCCTCACTCACTCCTCACTGTATTCTGAGTAAATCAGGTCATTGTTGTGCTCTACTGGATGTCATTCCAGCGAGCCAACACCACCTTGCTCAGTTTAAGCCTAGCATCATGTTGTGACCCATGTACTGTTGTCAGCTTTGCGGATGCTGTCAGCTGTGTGCCAATGAAGCCGATTCTCTCTTTTGTGTGCACAGACAACAAGCAAGAGGGAAGCCCAAGAGGTGAGGGCAACCAAATAGAAGAAGCAGAGGACCAGGGCTACAACCCACTAGTGCCAGGCAGGGTGGTCTACATATTCAGGTACAAAGAGTTGAAACATGTCCACCAAGTAGAAACCAGGGTGGTCTACATGTACAGGTACAACAAATTGAACCATGTCCACCAAATAGACACCAGGGTGGTCTATATATACAGGTACAACAAATTGGAACATGTCCCCCAAATAGAACCAGGGTGGTCTACATATACAGGTCCAAAGAGCTGAAACATCTCTCACAAAGTACAAGTCTCAGATAATAGTCCCCAGGCTTCTCATCTACACTATGAGACAGGCATCTCAAAAAGAGTGGTATTTCTCTATCCCAAAAAGCAATCACTGCCTGGAAGGTTTGCATCAATTCTGACAAGCTTTTCCAATGTTGCCTTTCCTGCTGTGACGTTGCTGCGCCCATGACACACAGCATGCTGTATCGAGAAGGGTTTGGTGCCATTCCTTCCCATCATACTCCAATGCAGTGCTTGTCAGTAGTGCAATGCGGTGGTGGGGAATATAATCAGCTTTTTTGGTCAGGCATTTTTTGTCAGGTTTCAAGTTTGTATTTATAATTATTTGTGGCTGCTCAACTGATTGGAAAGTGGCTGGTGTTGTAGGACTGCTGCCGGGCAGGATGGCCAACCTGGGATTGGGCGTGTTTTGACTGATGGCACCTGCTCAGGCCTCAGACGCATACACCTGTCCGGTCTCATGCTCAAAGACCATCTTACTGACAGGTATTAACCCCTTAGGAAGACCCCTCATGACAGGATAAAAACAACAGTAATAGCAATAATAACAATAACAAAGCTTACCAGCTCATGATGAGCAGGACAAGTCTTGTCTCTCCAAAGCAATCTGTATTGCGCATCATGACAGATGCTGCTGATTTGACTGACAGCATGGAGCATGATGTGAGCAGCATGTTCAAATGGCACTCTGCTTTTTCATACTGGATGTTGGCAGGACACACTGAGTAGATTGCCCAGGTGCAAAGGCTCATTCAACATGCACTGTCAATCAGGATTGTTTGCACTGGAAGGCTGCTTACTTGTGTACCTGTGCTGCTCGGGATGAAAGCTGCACCCTGCCTTTCCTTGATAGATTGGATTTCAGATATACTTTCCCAAGGATACACTAATTTGCAGAGTTTGGTAACATGCCTGGACCTGCTTTTGTGAAGCTTGAATCAGTGCAATTGCCATGAAAGTCTCACCTGCAAGGCTGTGTAGCACTGTTCAGAAGCAACATCTGGTATGACTTGTGAAGAGTGCAGCCAATATGCCAAAGGAATATGGCTATCATTGAGCCAGACTGACCCTTCATGTCATGCAGTTACTTTGAGGCACTTGGATCAACAAACCCAACCAAGGAGGACAAGAGCGAAAAGAAATAGATCCATTGCTGCACGTGCAGCTGACAGTCGTGTGTTCATGCTAGCATGACTGTGCGTCTGTGACTTGCTGTATAGTATGCTTGCGCTGCTGCATGTTATGTGCTTTTAGGTATAAATATTACCATGTCAGCTTGTTGTGCAAATTCGTTAGGAGCAGGTGTTGCATCTAGTGTATAGTAGGCTGGTGTTCATGACTTTGCTTTGACCTTCAGGGGTGTCTGTTTCTAGATTTGTTTTCTTTTTGTCATTGAATCTGATCACAAACACCATAGGACAGAGCCTGGCATCCAATGTTGCGGTAAGTCATGTGTGCTTTGACAGTCTGCATGGCTTGAGCAGATCGATGCACATCAAGCAATAATTAAGGCGTGCTGCATCACACTGACAGACAGCAGTAGCATTGATAGGTATCAAGTTCTACTATGAGCATGCCCAGGACACCTTGACACAATATAAGCAGGTGCAAGCGCTGGTGTTGGCTTTCATGATGCTGTATCACCTGTTTCAGGACCATGTGCTATCTCAATTTACACATGTGCCTAGCTAGACTCATATCAGTAAGTGCAAATACACTTTAAGAATGACTCACTACAACCATTCTGCAAAACCTTGTGCACTGTGAATCACTGTCATGCTATGTTATATAAACACCCAAGCAGGCCACATGCAAGACAGTATTGGAATCAAGGGCTGTCTGCTGTCAAGGAAACTGAACTGAGCTGTAATATGAAACAAGCTATACACGCTGCTTCAAAACTGAGTCAATTGCTTTTATGAACAGAAGACTGACAAAAGTGCTGCCAGAATCATCCTGCAGATGGGTTTTGCTTCATTCAACTCCGGTGCATTCACCACGGTTCATTCAGGCCATACATGTGCTGCTTCGTTCACTGATAACAGCCAAAAGTGTCACTGCTGAGGACAATTGGAACTCAACATGCTTCACGAGACTGGCCAGGTTGCATTCGTTAGATGTGTTTCTGCTGATTTTGTGTTGCTGCCTGGCCATTGCCTTGCACTGGCATTCAAATCAGAGCCATGGCACGGAGCGTGCTGTTGCCAAAGCTTCTACAAATCAGCTCCAGACGCTTCTGGGCAGCGCCTGTATTGCTTTGAGCCGATCTTCCTTCATCTGTGCAAGTTCCCTTTCGATTTTAGCATCCTCATCCTCAATGACTGTGTCATTAGCCGTTGCTGTTGCATCTATTTGGCCCAGCGCTGCAGCTGAGGCTGCAGCAAGGGCAGACTCTGCCTGTGCCTTCTCCTCCAGCTTTGCTTGTAGCCTCTTCAGTGAGGGTTTGCCATCCACACTGGCAGCTCTGATACGCTTGCCACGCGTTTCCTGCGATTGCATAAAATGTGAGCAATGAATAACAAAACGTAACAACACAATTCGTTTGGGAGAGCAACTTCAAAGCTTCCAAGCAGGTGCAGCGATATCTGTGTTCACAAGGCTATGTACAGTCACTTGTCACACTCAGGTGTCTGGTTGATTGAGCACAGGTGTGCTTGAGTACATTAATACCAAAGACATCTTGGTGCTTGAAAGCAACTTGGCAGCACTGCTTGAGCATGAAGTGCAGACATACTTTCAGGATCCAGCTGCACTGACTGCTGCAGAGAGACTAACAGCACAAAGTCATCCTCCCATACATGCTGTATCTGACTGCTCAAGACAGCTCTGTACCATATGTTTGCAATACAGTCATATGCAATGCAATGCAGACATTAGCAAAGCATCGCTATGGGACAGTGTGCATACATTGCCTGCTGGCATTGTGGTTGAGTGTGTGCTTGTGTACAATGTGGTGCATACCTGCACGCTCAGAGCAAGCAGCTTGCGGCCAGTAAAGGAGGCCTCAATGGCTGGCCAGTCTCCCTTTACTTCATCAATGCCTGACTCCACTTGCTTCACAACAGTGGGCACATCGGCCCTAATGTCCCCAGCAACTGGGACCAAGGCTGTCAGAAGTGGAGTGGAGACTGGGTTAACAGGTCCAGCTCGGACCTGGTTCGCAGGCAGCCCAGCATCAGCTAAGGTCAACGCTTCTGGACCGGGCGCAGGAGCAGGTGGAAAAGTCGCTGGAAGCTGCAAGGCAACACGCGGCTCGGACGCAGTTGCGAGCTCAGGAGAGAGGGACAGCAACAAAGCTGCCTTGCTGGTCAGTGACATAGCCCTTACCTGGGCTGACGCCAACACTACGCATAGGGCGCTGAGTACAAGCCCAAGGGACACCAGGCGCATACTGCCAGCGTCCTAAGTCTGGCTTGCCCTCGATGTCTGGACGAAGCCACAGGCCAATCTGGCTTAGCGCGCACTACTCTGGACGATGATCACAGCGGTGGTGGTCCTCCACAGGCGAAGTGCAGCGTCAGACGTGCGTGTCTTTGCGCGGATAGACATAGCTCCGAGCTCAGCTAGTTCGGTGGTTCTATGTCTGCTTCGCTTTTTCAAACTGCAGGCGTTTCACTCGATAGGTTTGAGGCAGCACACGTGGCGAAACAAAATGACGTGTGATTTTCAGATGTTTTGAATCCCGTACCATACAAAAATGCGCAGCACCGAAATGACTTTTTCTCAAACCATTGTGCACCGTTCACGGTGACTGACTGACTGCAAATGTAGTCACAGCTGCAGCTGACCTGGCCGTATAAGTTGACTGACTATATATCCCCCTAGCAAATGTACAGAACTCAACATAAACTTCTTTGCATCACCAAGGGAACCCCACCAAACCTCCAGATACAGTTAAGTGTATATGCAGCTTGGCCCCGTTGGCTATGTAACCATCTCCACGTTGCAAGACATGCCCATTCTGGCTCCCGCCAGCATGCAGAGCTATGTTCATCGTGGCCAGATCAGCTCCGTCGCAAATTTGAGTACTAAAGTGATCACTTTAAAGTGACTTTAAAGTGACTTTAAAGGGAAAGCTCACAGTCATCAAGGCCTGCAAACTGCTCAATGGAGATGCAGCGGCGGTGATGCGACTTGCAGCGGTGGCATTGGATTTCAAGTTTTGAACTCTCCCCTACAAAAGCGCACACGCAACAGAGCATCAAGCAAAACAATCACTCTGCGGCGTGCTTGACCGTGCGATCAACGACAGCCACTCTGAGTCTGCTTGTATTAGCACGGGAGTGCCACAGAACCGTCGGCTCTATGTCTCCTGCAAGCTCAACAGCGTCGACCGACTCGCTCTTGCTGGAGCTGCTTGTAGTAACTTTGGAACAGCAGCTGATCCATTTGTGTTTGTCTGGAGCAGGCCTCATTGCCACGTACCCTATGCTGAGCGCTGCTGTGGTGGTGTTGCTGTACCTGCCGCTGTCAGCTTGCGCCTGCCTTGGTTCTCTGTACGTGCCCGCTCTCGTGCTGATCCTATGGGTAAGCGGCTGCAGAACGCTGGTTGTAGCATGATTCCGTTTTGATACTAGCCCAGATCTGAGCTGTTGCAGCTGCTTTGACACAGTGATTGACAGTATTGCTATATGTGCGCTACTCAGGCTAGCTTGACCAGAAGCCTTCAGCGAGAGGCAGAGTGGAGAAAGAGCACTGTCAAGCCTGTTCAAAACAGCAGCACCAACACCTTGAAAGATGACATGAAGCCATTGGCAACAGCCTCAACTGCTACTGCAGAACATGGCAAGTGTCAGGTATAATCTAGAATGCTGTAGCCATCAATATCAAGATTGAGATATCATCCCGGGCAGCTATAGCTCTGGCCACTGGGTGTCTTCAGAATCCTTGCCCTATCACACTTAGAGAAGACGCAATGCTCATGATGTTTGCAGGCTGACGTTCCAGATCTGGAGGCAAGTGCTGCTGTTAATCAAGAGCGCTTGAACGCTCATATGGCCAACTGGAAAATGCTGGTGGTGAGCTCGCACAGCCTGTGGTGTCATGGTCACAGGAACCCCGAGCAGTTGAGATTTGTCCACATACCATGGCAATCCATTGAAATGCAATGTATGGCCAACCCTAGCCTGCCATCAATATTGCACATGGCATCTGCTTCAAAGGCCTTTAGTCTTCAGTGCTGGTTAAAAGGGTTGTGATGCAGCCGGGTTGCATGCTTTGTAGGAAGAACAGCGGAAGCTTCAGGCAAAGGTTCTAGCGCTTGCAGCTATGCGCAAGAAGCTCATCAGGGAGGCTGAGAACACTGACGGCCCAACTGGCAGCACATTGCAGGTGTGCTTCCTGGCTCAACTGCTGCAGCACTATCAGCCTTTATAGAAGTGCAGCCCTTACTAACAATAAGTTACCGCTGTACATCTCATTAGGACCCTGAAGTATTGCCGCCTTGCAGTGGTGCCACCTCATAATGACATGCACTGAATCTCATTGTTTTGCAACACACAACATTGTACAGCATTGTGCACATGTGCAGACCACTACAATGTTGACTTGGTGTGAGCTCACCTGCGCTGAGCATGCTGGCTTATTCAGATCGTGCTGAATGCAGTCACATTGCTTGCAGGCAGACATTGACAGCACAGAAGCCAAACTCCAAGAAGCAATTGCAGCGAATGAAAGAGTAGTGGAGGAGGCTCAGAAGGCCTTTGAGGTGAAGGTGAAGATGAATGCTGGTCTGTAAGACTCTAGCCAGCTAAAATTGTTACCTGGCTGTGTACATAAGGCAAAGCATGCTGCCATGGACCACTACACATCCTGCATGATGCAATGATGGCAGCTGACTTTTCAGTCTGGTGTCAACTGCAGACACGCATGTGCTGCAAGGCTGAAGCTTGTTCGATGCAAGCGTGGAGTATGTGAATACCATGTCAGCACAGGCTGAGCTTGATGGTGCATCTTACGCAGGTGGCCACAGACAGGGGGTGTTGGTGTCTAGCCATAGTTTATTCTACTGGCATGAAACTGGCATTGGACTGAAACTGAAACTGAAACTAGCATGAACCTGGCATAGACAGAAAGTTTTGTACCGCATTTCCGCAACGTTTTCTGCTTTCAGCACGTCCTTGTAGCTCAACATCACCTCGACAGTTGTTCTGTGAAGTGGCTGTACCTATCAACATGTTTCTGCAGCTGCTCTTGGTAACAGCCAGCCTTTCATGTAGCATGAGTCCCAATTGTTTGTGCGCCACTTGGGACCAAAAAGTACTTCTTTGTAATGTGACCTTTCAGACTGTTGCCACCGGTTGCAGTGGGGCTTGCCCATGATCACAGGGGCCCCCATGCTCATGTCACAGCCACAATCATTGCCACTGCAAGCTAGCGCCATCACGCTGTCCTTGACTTGTACAGGGACACTACTGCCTTCGTGCCCTTACAAAAAGCTGTGCTCATGATCATGTAGCTGGGTGTCATAGCTTGCACAGGTAGCTGCTGAGCTGTCCAGGAGCTGTCTGACACCTTTTCACCACAAATGCAGGCAATCAAACCTGAGACAATGACTGCTGTATCTAGACCTGTGACCGAATGCGCATCAAGATTTGAGACACAGTATCTGCGGATCTGCGTGCATGATCTGAGGTGTGCAGCCTCGCTCATCATCCAGTAAAGCAATTACAGAATGTTTTGTGCCTGCAGAGAGTGCTTAATCATGTTGATTGATACGGACACACGTTTTTCAAGAAGTATTTGCCTCGGTGGCTGCACATGATGTGCTACATAGTCTGCACTCTGCATATCAATAGCATCACTCAAGGCTTTTCAAGAGCATCTAGGACAGGCCTGTCACACAACACAGTGATGTGCAGACTCACATTATAGCTGCACTTGTTGCTTGACACAACATGTCAAGCAAATGCCTGCTCTAGCTGCAGTTTTCACTATGATCAATCAATTAATCAAGTGATGATCCAGGCATCCCAGAATATGTGGCATGTGCTGCCACGCGTCATCTGCCAAGTGCTGCCGCAACGCCACAAGACATGCAGCAGCAATCTGTGACGCCTGCTGTGCATGCGGCCCATGCTTCTCAGAAGCTTGCGCTGCCCCAGTAATTTGTGTCTTGGGCCCAGGGGGCAGCAGGAGCCTAATCAGGCGCCTGGTGACAGGCTCCACTGTGCTTTGCCATGCTTTGCGCTGAAGCAAGGCAGGCAGAGTGTGTGGCAGGCTGCTGACGGCTGCTGAGGGTGTGTATGCAGTCACCAGGCAAACAGGCCACGTTGGTGTTGTGAGGCTTTGCCAATGTGAGACCATGAGGGCCAATAGCTGTAGAGCTTGCTCTGGGGAATCACCAGCCTGCAGCAGCAGGATGATAGTAACAGTCATGATTGAAAGGCAGCAACATAAGGGCCGTGAGTGTCAGACCTGCATTGCTGTATGCTGGTGTGATGCTGTGAAGAGGATGACACATACTTGACTGCATGAGCACTGCATGTATACTTTGTCAATTTCACAGTCTCTAAACAGGCAGGTTTGAACAGGTTTGAAAGCATCATCACAAAGAGTATGCTGTGACGCTGATCCAGTGCAACTTCAAAAAGCAACAAGCTGCCAGACTGTGATGATCTAAGCACAGACAGCTGCATGTTGTCATATGTTCATTGTTAACCCTTAATTCTAAACATAACATAAGCAGCCTCAGTTGCTTAGCATGCCAGATGCACAGACCCACTGTGCTTGCAGGGCTGACCTGTACGGCATCTAAAGTCTCCAGCAGGATTGTGTGCTGTGCAGGGCCGTGATGAACAGCTGCTGCAACAGAATTCATCACTGCTGCTAGCCCATCTCCTCTCTGACTGACACACAGCTGCCTGCACAAAGACAAAAATGCTCATGACAAGTGACCCGTACTTCAGAGCATGCTGCATGTGGGTGATCATCACCCAAGGATAACAACTGCTGCACCCAGCATACTGCTTAGCTGAAGGTAGAGGCCTTTGTCAGAAATGTACAAGATGATGACACCCATGAGCATGCTGAATGGGATGACAGTCTGGTTGGCTGAGCCAAGACAACAGCTTATGTTTGTATTGAACAATGCAAAAGAATGGTGGTCTCCAGGTGTGACAGAAGTCAGATGTGATGAGTGGCTGTTGATGAAACGCAAGAGCCCTAGGCTGTAATAAACAATGCAAGCGTATGGTGATCTCCAAGTGTAACACAAGTCAGATATGGATGAGCTGCTGCTGGATGCAAGAGGCCTAAGTAGCAATGGCATGCTATCAGGCTGCCGGCAATAAGAAACAGGAACAACACCCGCTTGCTGAAGCTGACACTCATGCAGAAACTTTTTCTGTACCCTTGTACCAGGCAATGATGACGTTGCACAGACAGACACTCTAGGAAGAATTTATGCACATGTCTATAACAACGCCTGTGCAGCTGTGTTGCATTAACAATCGGCCATAAGCTGCATGAGTACAAGTAGCAAAATATGACAGGCGAGTCAATGCAAGTGGTGATTCACCTGACAGGCTGAAGGGCTTCAAGGGGCAACTTGCCCCTCTGAACCATGACAGCTGTCGCAAAGGCAGCCACTGAAGACCCACCCTCTGCTCCCTTCCTGTCAAGACTTAGCATCTTCATGATCTGCACATACAGCCAATACTGATTTGCACTGCATCATTGCCTTTTAATGCATGATGGCTTTCTGGGTGCATCATTGCTTGTTTTAATGCATCAATGCTACACAATGCATCATGGCTTTTCAATGTTCCCAAATGTGATCCTTGCTGCTGTCAGGTTTGGCCCTGCTTGAGTTTGCGTCAGACCATCATTGCTTGCATGCATATCCAAACCACATTGCAGCTCTCAATCAGGCTGCCACAGCTGGGGCCAAGGACACAGCGCATCATCAGTGACAAGTCCTGACAGGACCACAAGACAAGGAAACAACCAGAAAGACTACGTCATTGTGCCGTGGCGTTGTACATGAGGGGGGGGGGGGGGGCCGGCACTGCTTTCATACACTTGCCCCCCTCCCCCCCCATCCCTGCCCCCCAGGGCCTGAGGGCCTGGGATGACAGCGTCAGAGACTGTGCTAGCTCAGGGGATGACCTGCAGGTCTTCTGTACCAGAAGTGCATTGCAAACGCAACATTTGCTTGCAAGCATTTGCAAGAACAAGCCAGTTACTGTCCAGTCACAATCCAGTCAGGTACTGCATATGGGGCCCCTGCGGTATCCAGGACAGGAGCTGTGGCCAAAAGACATCACCTCAGGCCCCTAAATGGGGTCAAAACCTCTCAGCCCCCACCTCTTTTTGGGTAGGCAGAATGAACGCACTGATGCTCACAACAACCGGGAACAAACAATCAGCAATGAAAGCAATCATCATTTGCTTCATTCAGCAAACATGTGTCTTCCCTAGGACCAGGTTAGTACAATCCTCAGGAGCTCCATGCATTAGGTCCAGGGCAGTCAAAATCCAGGCTGGGAAAATTCAGTTCAGCAGTTCTGACCTTGTCTTTAGGCACCATTTGCAGACAAGCACAGGCAGCACCCCAGATCCTCTTCAGCCGAGACCCCTCTTCAGCCCCCTCTTGCTCCCCCTGTTGGTGCCCTATCTGATGACTAAGTTTGGCCACCTGCCCCATGGGGCTCAACTTGCCCTGGTCAGCAACTGCCCTTTCCCCTGCTAGGATGCTAGACAAGGCACTCTTCAGATCTGTGCTCAGCATTGGCAGACGCTGTCCTGGTGGCAAAAATGGCGGGAGAGGCAGCTGCTCAAGTAGCTGCCACACAGCTTTATGCACAGCCTCTGTTACTGATGCTGGTGGTGAGTCACCAGCTTCTTCAATGCTGTGCATGTATCTGGCAAGACCTGTCCAAGCCGCTGCGCTGAGAACACTTGGTCGCTCAGGATTTGAATTTGAATTGAGGCCTAGCATGCAAAGCGTGCTGAGCGTGCCAGTGACAGCTGCGCCACGCTGACCAGACAGAGACTGAAGCGCTTCTGGCAGGCCTATCAGCAGCATCTGCTGAAGCTGCAGCGGAAGCTGCGCGAACTGCTGCTGACTCAGCAGCTGATCCAGAAGCTCCCCAAGGCCATGACTCACCACGCTGCCATGCTTCAAAGCAACCATCAGGCACGCAGCACCAAGGCTAACTTCACTGCTGCTGTTGCTTGCTGTTGCGTCATCTTTCACACATGCTGCTGATGATCCTGACTTCACCACCGGAGTTGATGACTGGTCTGATTCAAGGCAGGTGGAAAGCTTGAGAATCTGCTTGAGGGGGGTACCCCAGTCTAGGGTGGGGAGGCGGGGGGCATCTGCCAAACAGTGAAGGGCTGCTGCCATGATGGGCTGAGGTGTTTGCAATGAGTCAGCTTCTGCCCCTACAGTCACCATCACATGATCATCAGCAACTCGAACAACAACAATGATGATGGTAATAATGACAATAATGAAGATATAATGATGATGAAATGATAATAACAGTAATAAAAAGAAAAGTAAAAATAATGACAATAACACATATAACAACAATAATAATAAATTCGAATCAACCGTGTGAATGCTGCATGCAATCAGCCTGGCAACAGTTTTGCATTGAAACAAGCATCACCTGTCTGGGCAGATGTGCACCTGAAGAAGAAGCAGGTGGTGCAGAACAGATAGAAGCCTACTGCCTCCAGGTTGTCACACATTCTGTCTTACACAGTCTCATGCTTGCGGTCACATGCTGTCAGTACAGATTGTGTAAGACGGTCTCAAGGGCCATATGCTTGGTAGCTGCAGGAGCTCTGATGTGGAGCAGCAAAACAGAGATGCAATGGGAAGAGGTGGGAAGAGAAAATAAATAATAATAATGATAATAATAATAGAAATGGTAATAATTACGCTTTCCAGCTCATGATGAGCTAGGTACGTGCAGGACAAGTCTTGTCTGTCCAAAGCTGTCTGTCTTGCGCATGTCTATAGGGTCGACCAATTTGACAGTTTTGACAATCACGCAACGCAACATCATTGGAAGAGAAAGAAAACGGAAAAAGAGGGAACAGGGGGGAAATGTACAAATAAAGGAGCAGCAGCATGTCCTATATATGCATTGTGGAACACAGGCGGCATGCAGACAAATCAACAGAGCAAGGTGAAGAAGCACGAGAAGGGAACATGCTGGAAAAGAGCAGAAGAAATGGTTGGAACGAAAAGAACATCAAAGAAGAGCAACAGGAAGAAGAGGCACAGGAGAATGTCAAAAGCAACAACAAACACGAGGAGGAGGAGTGTGAGTCAGGACCTGTCAGGACAATTTGTGCAAGGGCCCTCATGGCCCCATCCTCTGGAAGCCCTGTCAGGGCCCTCATCTGGGTCCCAGCATTTGAACCCCCCACAGAACTGGCATTGCTCTTCTTGTGGCGCTGTGCATGGCATGCTGCTGCCAGTCCCCAACAGGCAACGGTGGCCACCCTGGGGTCACCCTCATCCAATGCCAGCTGTACAACCACCTGCACAGCATATTGTTTTCATTTATATACTTGTTATATTGTTCTGTATCAATCGATGTACTTAGATTTCTATATGTATGGGTTTAGGGTTAAGGGTTGAGGTTAAGGATTAAAGGTTAGGGTTAAGGGTGTATGCCTTTAAAACCATGCAATTCCTGTGAAAAAGGTCTTGCATGATATCAATGCTCCAATATCCCAATAAATCCCATGGTTGTATGATTCTGGCATCAATGACTCACAGGTGCCGTCATCGTTAAGAAACTAATCTGCAAGGTGCATAGTGCTGCTGCTGTGTTGCAAACCATTAGTTGGCCGCCTTGGGTTCATTGATATATCAGTATAGATCAGTACAGACAGCTGATGAGTGACACTTTGACAATAATGTCACACCAGGAGCTCACAGAGTATTATCATTGCACAACAAAAATGTGGATACTGCTGCTTCAAGAGCAGTGTGTCTTATATATATAACAATACATACACGCGCTGTAACAATATGCATACACATATGTGTTTATAAATGTCATGTACAGATACGTCATATATAGCTCTGATATATACATACAATGTATATGTACACAGAATTTTTATAGGAGTGTGTATATGTATTGTTACAGCACATAAAACATATGTATGTACATATATATTACAGCGCTGTGTGCACTGTCTGCTATAGAACATGGGAAAAGCCAACTGCTCAGCAGCCTTAGCCCAGCAGCCTGGCTTTCAATCTGCTTGACCACGACTTCAGTTTGACACAACACACAACAGCGGCCACTACACTTGAAACCAAATTGTTCAAATTATAGAAATTACAGAAAAATGCTGCATCACTCACCTGTAAGGCACTCTTGGCTTCATGTGACCAACCAGGCCTGTCAAGCAAGGCGCCAGGTACAGCATGACCCCCCACAACTGACCCCCCCAGCAGGGCGACCAGCCCCAGGGCCACCCCCTTTTTGCCCAATGCAGCACTGGGAAGCTTTGTCACTTTTGTGACTGCTGCCGTAAAATCATTCAGTGCTGCCTTGATATCAGATTCTGTCAGGCCCACCTGCTGGGCTGCATCACGCTGGGCAAGCTGCGCTGTGCTTCGTTCCTGTAGGCCCTTCGAATTTGAATTTGAGGAGGAGCCACTGAGGGTGCTCTGAGCTGTGAGTGCTGAGTTGAGCACAGAGCCTAGTGAGTTTGCTGCAATGCCTGTCAGCTTGCCATGTTTTGACGCAGCCAGGATTCCTCTCAGCCGCTGTACTGCTTCAGTCATCAGTGTGTCCACTTGCTTTTGCTGTTCTGCTGGCAGCTGCTTGGCAGTTGCTGCCAAACATGCAGCAGCTTGAGCAACGCAACACCCTTCCAGCAAAACTGTTTCAGCAGGACTCAAGGCTGTCAAGCCTGAGTCAAGTGTTGCTGACTTGTGTAGCAGGTCAGATATGATGTGCTGAAGCATGTGTAAGAAGGCTCCTGGGAGGGAAGCTTCTGCTGAAGCTGCCAGGGCTGGTACCGCATTAGCAAGTCCTACAAAGCATCATGGAGCATGTGCTGAATGCAATCACAGTGCAGCTTGATCAGCATGCCTGATGACAGCAAGCCTCTTGCTGAGAGCTGTGACAGTGTGCGTGCTTGATGCCGGCTTTGCAAAACATTGAGCAATGCACATGTGGGTTGTGCTTTGTGCTCGTAAACCAAATGCATTCCAAACATGTGTCTAATATTGCAGCACTGAGCTCGTTTGAAGATCATGCATCTAGCAATTGTGATTGTCTTGTGAAGCAATATGCTGCATGCAATAGTAGCTCCCAGAAGGTCATTCACGCACTCACTATCAGCAAATGAAAGGGATACAGGGCATACCAACAAGACACAAATCCAGATGGGCATATGACACTGACATAACAACGTGGCAATCAGGCATACAGTCACATGGAGATGACTCACCAGACATGACACCACGCACAGTTTCACATGCCTCATCGTCATTTCCATTGGAGGACTGTAATCCCTTCAAGCAATTTACATTCATCCATCCAGACGATGACTTTATCAGCTGCGTGACAGCACCCAGCACACCAGGGCAAAGCGTGCACAGCATGCGCAGCAGGCCTGCCCAGATTTGAACTGCAAGGGCGCTGTCAGCTGAAGTGGGCTGTGCTGATGAAGAAGAGCTGGCTGCTAATAAGCCAAGGCTCTCAGCACATGCAGATCTGAAGCTTGATCTTGGATGATGCATGAGGAAGTGCATCATTTGATCCAGCACATCTTGCCGTGTCTGAGTGTCCGTGGGATGCAGGTGAGCTGTCGCAGACCCAAGAGCGAGGGCACAAGCTGTAGACAAAGATGATGACCTGTAATCCAGCCAAAACTGCTTGCAATAACATGCAAAACGCTTTTAAGAAACCTGCTGAAGTCTTTTCATCCATGTTTTGGACAAATGAGGATTATTTCAGAAGATGTCCATCCTTTTCCAGGGCAATGCTGTCAAAGACGCCTAATGATGCACAGGCAAATGACCAAACCACAACTTGTCTTTTCTGTGGACAGAGACGTCAGCTATTACGCCCTGTCAACAGCATAGCTCAATAGGCTCTGATGAGAAGCTGCCTGCTTTGATGACTGTGCAACGCGTTGTAACTGACATGTAAGCCAATCAGTTACTTGGAATGGCTTGCAGCATGGCTTGCATGCAAGTGTGCAGATTGCAGGTGCTTACTGGCTCTCTGTTCCTCTTTGCAGCTTCTGCACCACCTCTGTGACCAGGCCATGTGATCCAGCGGGCAGCACTGCACAAAGAGCAGCTGCTGCAGCAGCTGCATTCTCAGCTGCTATAGGGCTAGTTCCATCAAGGCTACTGGCAACAGCCCTCCAAACTGCATCTGCAGCACAATCAGCTGTGCACGTTCTGAATGACCATTGGAAATATCAACAACTCATACGTTTTAATTGTACACTTTCGTAAAGCATGCTGAAACTTCAAACGGCACCGTTGTTTGCAAATGCTGTCACATTGTCCATGATCACATCTGCCAACACCCCACTTAACTACATTTCAAGCAGGATCACAGATGAGTTTTCAAGCAAAAGATGGAATCTACAACATGAGGGACAAGGACACATGAAGTTGAGAGATGCGCGACTAACAGGCTGACTACGGTCACATTAGTCATGAGCAACTGCTCACCCGATGACTCATGTCCCCCTGACAGACCCCCCTTGTGGCGGCCCCTAGGCACCCCTAGTGCTGCTTTGCCAGCTGACAGCCACCTGGCCAGGAACCTGCCCCAGCTGTGGAGCAGCAGGGCATGCTGGGAACCGCCCAGGGCAGAAGGCATTTCCACCAGCTCTTGGAAGGTTTGATGATAAGCTGCATCTGCTTGCTGTGCTGCTGCTTGAGCTGAGTCAGCCTTGCTAGGGTTTGCAAGACCCTGGGATGGCGGCGGTGGACCCCACAGAAGAAGAGCAACGCCTGCAGAAGACAGTCACCACAGCTGGGGCTTTGGTCTGAAAGAACCTGGGAATTGATTTGGGGAAGCAAAGAAGGACAGGAAAGGGCAAGTTAGAAGCAATGACTTCAGCAATAGAACAGGAGACCCAGACAGCAAGTTCGCTGAGGAAATGGAAAAACAGCAGGTTTGTGAGCAACAGTACAATAAGTCTTGTCGTAGCCACACCTGCAGGAAGGCAGTGAAGAAATGGCAGCAGGATTGAAGGCGTCAGGGATGTGCAGCAGATGTCAGGGATACAGTGTGGCATTTCAGGGATGCACTGAATTGGTTAGGTATGCATTGAACATGTCAGGGATGCACTGCAGATGTTAGGGATGTACTTAGCTGTCAGGCATGCTTTGCACGGTTCAGGGATACAATAACATTGATGGGGATGCACTGAAGATGTCAAGGATATACTTTAGCTGTCAAGAATGCTCTGCACGTTTCAGAGATGCACTACAATTGGTGGGGATGCACTGCAGATGTCAGGGGCGCATTGCAGACGTCAGGGATGCAGGAATTGATGCCAAGTGGCACATGCACCACAAGCAGCCCAGGAGATTTTAGCACATATTAGTCAACCTTGGGATGCACGGCGTGCCTGCTGTGCTGACTGCTGCAGCAGCTGCTTGGGCAGGGCTTGCGTCAGCTGAAATTCCACAGATTGGGGGTCTGCAGTGGGGGTCCCCTGTTTGGGCGCAGGCACCTGCGCTGTGCTTCCAATGTACCTGCATTACACGTATGAGCTGCATGGACCTGATACCCTAGAACTTACCCTATAATGTACCCTAAAACGTAGCCTAGAACGTACCCTAGAGCGTTAACAATGAGTGTTTCATAATGTTTTACTGCAGTGACACTGGCAACCATGATAGCAACTTTGCTCATCTGGTCCTGTGCATTATAGACCTGCTCGTAAATGGGAAATCAACAGTGAGGCTTGTGTAGGTGGTCAACTGACTGCTGGCTGTTGAGCAGAAGGTGTTGGGTCTGAGCTCAAGGTGTGCAGGCTTTGACTTTTGCCTATAGTCACAGAAAATGTCAGCCAATCACACAAAAAATGGTACAGGGATTGGACAAGGATGTCAGTGCCTAAAGGGCAACAAAGCATGGGAAAGGAGTCATGATGCTGCAAAGCAAAGATACTCGTAGATACTGTCCTGCACATGACTAGCTCATCATGAGCTAAAAAGCGTTTGATTATTATTCTTATTATTATCATTATTATGTCATGGGTGCTGACCTGCGCCTGCGCATGTGCTCATGGGCTAGGGCTTTGCCCACCAGCACCACAGCCTCAACCCTAGCCGCCGCATCACACTCCCTTACCACCAGCTGCACACACTGCTGCAAGGGCCTCAGAGCCTCTAGGGTTTCCAGCAGGTCCATAGGGTATGCCGCCAGGGCTGCATAGGCTGCTGCTCGCACCTTCACAGCAGCATGCTTCCCTCAAAACCAACCGACAGTTTTGATTACAACATCTGCATTCAGGGCAATAACACCAAGAGCTGCACATGTACATTTAATGCAGTCATAACAATAGTCATAATAACACTGACAATAATAGCAATGAGACCTCCAACAAACAAAACATCAAACGGGCATGTACACTCTGGGACGGTGCCTGGGGTGAAGACACATGTTACATGCACAAAGGAATGGATGAGTGAATGAGTGAATGAATGAACAAACGAACAAACAAACAAACAATACCTTGGGTGATGCATGGCTTGCTAAAAGAACATGTGTAGCAGTCCTGTGCATGTGCAACTAGCATCACAGCACATCTGGTCTTGGAATGTGGCAATGTGACGGATGCGAACGCTAAATATCAACTTGGTCAGTGACTAGAGATTATTGATGGTACCTTAGGTGATGCATGGCCTGCTGCTGACCACAGCATGTCAATGATGACTGTTGCCTTGTCAGCGTACACATCCGCATCCAGAACCCCGTGCTTCAGCAGATTCACCCACTCAGCTGCCACCAACTCCTGTGCACATCATGACCAACCTATTCAATCAACTAATCCATAAACTTGCATTTTCTGTCTTTCAGGACTCATCAGGAGAGTCAACAGACAGTACATGGGCAATCGACATGCGTTAAGCACAATTACATCATGGCAAAAGCGGCCCATGGCAACAAAAAAATGCTGCAATGCATGTGCCATTATGCTATCCTTTCATCTGTAGATCACAAGAAACCACTTCAGCTGCCATATGCTCCTGTACTGATCATGAAATGCTTAATTACACAGTGATATGTAGTTTTGATGACACATTGCTGTCCAGACATACCCAGCCAGTGGGCGTTTGTATATTATTTATATGCATGTGTGTGTACATATAAACTTATTGAATATCTGGAAACCCATTTTCAGCCATTTCAGTCACCAGTGCCATCACATGACATGTCTATGGTGCATTAGCAACTGTGTGTCAGGCCAGGTCCTCATACAAAAAACTGGTCCAAGCTGCATGCACGTGACTCGAGAGGTTGACACTTTCTCAACGAATGATTGTGTAAATTGGCGAATGAGTGACTAAAGCATTGCATGCATGAATTGATGAACAGACAGACAAATGGACGTTGTAATCAATGTGCATCTCTGAGCATGAGATTTGACATGGTTGGGCAAACTTGCTAAGCCAAGCATCTGGCGCAGCAATCACAGCGTTACGTTTAGTACCTGATGTTGTGACAGAACACGCATGACACACCATTGAGTACCTGAGGTGAGATGCGACACGTATGACACACACCGGTGGATGTGACAAATCATGCTGACAGGGAAGGTGTCAGTGTCAGCATACAAACCTGTTGTGGTATCTTAGGGAGAGCTTTGTGCACCACTCTCCAAGCAGCGTAGAACTCCAGCACATCATCCTCACACAGCAGGGCTATTGCCTGCAGCCCTAGGGCTGCCACTGACTCACACTTGTCTTCCACACACTCCTGCAATGATATTGACATGATTGATGCCAAGTCCACACACTTTGAGATGCACAACAGGGCTACTGCATGCAGCCCTAAGCTGCTGACGACTAATCAGCCTTCCATTACCCCTGCGATTGCAATTATGTTGATTCAGCACACTCTCATGTGCGCTTGTGACTTCCTGATTGAATAAAACAGTTGCACATTGATGACGGCAGGAAGTCCATGAAATTTTTGGTTGACAGCATCCACCAGCCTTCCCACTGACAATATCTATGATGATGGCTTTGGAAGAGGTGCATGCCTTGGCAAAACAGCAATAACAATATTGATGTAGCGCGTTCCAGCTCATGATGAGCTAGGTACGGTTGGCGGAGGTGCATGTCGTACTTGCAAGTGCGTTCCCCCCCCCCCCAGGGCTTGGGTCATGGCCATTACTTGGGTTCCCATTATCACACGAAAACGCATAAACACTATTCATGGTAACACGTCAAGGGGGCCCTCCACAGCGTCGATTTTCCCGGCCCCCATTTTGCAGACAATGTCATGACTGTCAACGGCATCAGTGTCTTACTTGTATGGCTCGGACAAGCTCCACTCCTCTGGTGCTGTCATGGTCACACACATCACGGACACAAGCAGCTCTGACCGTGCGCAGCATGGGGCTGGCATGAGGGTGTGTGTTGTAGAAGCCTGACAGGCCCCCTAGCACCCCATTAAAGCCCCTGCCTGTTGTCAGCCACATCTGGGTGTGCATCTTCAGCGCTAGCGCATGTGACAGCTCTGGAGCGCCTGCATGGCAGGTACAGCAGCTTCTTTTAGCTATTTTCAATCACAAAACACCTAGTTTAATTCAGAAACATCCTTGACAAACAAGCTTGCCATTAGTGGCTGTGCATCTTGTCGTCTAAAGCACGCAATACTTGTGAAGATGCATGTACAAGTTGCAAGCAGACTTGATGAACTTAAAGCCCATCAATTGCTCCATTCACCCCGTACATAGAAATCTGGACATCTTGATGCTTCATGTGGGGTGAGTGTGTGCGTTGGAGGTGTTTGCAGAACCCTGATAAGGTTTGCAGATCAGTAGTTATTTCCAGCATTGTAATGTACTTGCCTGAGGGAGTTTCGGCAGTGCTCTGTTGTGCCATTTGTATCCTGCCCATGTCATCAAACTCTTTTACTGCTGCGATCAAACTACCAACAAAGGATCAAGCTGAGAAACAGACATCAGCAGTGTTGCAAGGCCTAAATGCGCCGCATTGTGGTGTGTCAATCAAGCAAGTTGATGCTCAGCAGGTTGCTGTGGGACAGCAGCATCAGGTGGTTAGTGTAGGCGCACCTTTCTGCGAGAAGGGCATGAGGGCACGTTGCACAAAGGGCAGGGCAGTCTGGTGCATGGCCATGCACGGGATGGCCCTGATCAAGGCCAGCTGCACCTGAGCATGCTCAGCTTGCTGCCCCTGAGCCATATCACCTGCAAAAGAACAGAAAAATGAAAAGAAAAGAGTAAAGAAAAGAGTAAAGAAAAGCAAAAATACATCATTTGGCATCAATTGTGAAGCCAAGTAGGATACAGGGCTGCCCAAAACCACTCGCAGACTTTGCAGTTGTTGTTGCTGCTCTGGTATTAGCGCATGATGACAGAACGCTGCATGAAGTGTGTTGTTTGTGTGCTTTGACCTATAAACATGTCGTTTCAACACGTGCTATACAATCCCACCGCATATGCAAGTTGAACGCGTAAGTACAGAAATATAGCACAATGGATGATAAACAGATATCAACAAATCTGAAACACTGCTGAGACATGTTGGATTCAAGAGCTTGCCCCTGAATCACTTGCCTTTGCACATCACCTGACTGCACACCACACAAATGGACTACAAAGCTTGTCTACATAGCATGTAACCAGATGACCACTGTACAAGCCAAAACAAAGTAGCAGCTCAGCTCTGCGGTTGCTGAAGCTTGAGCATGCTCCAAAGTACTTCGCGCAAAGCACTTCAGAGTGCATTTGAACATGCAGCAAAGCTATGATGCACATCAAATCTTCAGAGGAAACAAACAAACCATGTTGGGTTTGCGCTACACTGCTTTGCAGCTTGTAGATCAGCAGGGGCAAGAAGGAAATGCCGCAAAGGGGGAAAGCTTGCACTGCTTCCCCACATGCTGCAGCAGCTGCTGCCTGGACTTCCAGCTGAGGATGATCCAGCAGAGCTGTCAGGATCATCCTCATTACCTCGTCCTGCTGACTGTTTATCATCCTCTCACCGTCCTCAGACTTTTGACTGTCTGCTGTCTTTGTGCTATGCAGGGCTGCTCGAAACTGCCCTAGCCATGTCAGAGGGGATGCCCTCATCTGCTCTGGCAGAAATCTTGACCCTGCTGATGTGTCACCGTTTGTCTTCTTCCCAGGGTTTGCAATTGCATCCCAAGCCCACATGTCGGTCAATAGATTGAATGCCTGTTGAAGGAGACAAGGCAAACCATGAAAGGCAACTGGCGACCATAAGGCTTCATCAGAAGGCAAGGCCCCTTTGGGGATAGAAGCTGGGCTGATGCTGGAGCGGGGGGCAGGGCGGAGGGCTGTGAGGAGATGCCCTGCCCAGGCCTTGAGGGGTTGGGAGGGGTGGAGGGCCAGAGTGCTCATCAAGGGTAACGACAGCATGCCTGCGTAATACAGATCCTTCACACTGAACGATGCTTATTTCACTACACCAGCAACCATGCTGGTCATGGTGCAGTAACCAGGCGCCCAGTAACCAATGCAAAACAGATGCTGGCACATGCAGTCCTTTAAGGCTCTTGCATGCTTGGACTTTTTTCAATCCTTGAACATTCAGATGCTTTTTCTCTGTAATCTTCATTCTGAATGTGTCTGTCTGCTGTACATCAGAGCATTGCCCTGGCGGGGGTTTCGGCAGTAGGGAAAGCAGCCCAACTTTGACACCAGCGATGTTTTCAGGAAGCCTTATTGCCATAGCTGAGAGCTACAGGCACAAGCAATTTGAGATGCAGAGAACAGCCAAAGCTGTGGTGCCGACAGGCTTTTTGGGGACATTGGGTCCCAATGATTGGGATATTAAAAAGTGAGTGTCATACCATAGACGGGTGACCTGGTGTAGTCATGAGGGGACGCCTGAGCAGCTTGTGCCATGAGCTGCATCAAAGAGGCTGCCTCACTGTTTCCTGCACCCAGCAGTCATCACAGCTGGTAATGGCCTGATATCTGCAAGTATCATGCTAGGCAGCATGCATGGTAAACAGGAATGCAAGCAGTGATGTTGACCTTGCAACTCTCAGCAGCTGCACATGGCAAATTGGCTGCCTGCGTTTGTTTGTGTTTTTGATTTTGCTTCTGCTTCTGCTTCTGCTTTCGGTTGCTGTGCTGTGCTGTGCTGTGCTGTGCTGTGCTGTGCTGTGCTGTGCTGTGCTGTGCTGTGCTGTGCTGCCAAGAGGGAGCCAAGAGCGCAGCCAAGAGGGATCCAAGAGGACAGCCAACAGGGGGAGCCAAAAGGTATCCACGGAGGCAACCAAAAGAGTGAGCTAAGAGGGAGACAGCAGGTGTATTCAGCCAAGAGAGACAGAAGAAGGCAGCCAAAAGGGGGAGCCAAAAGGGGAGGCCAAAAGGGGGCGCCAAAAGGGGGCGCCAAGATGTGAATTTAGAGCAGGCCGCCAAAATGTGCAGGTAGGACAAAAGAAGGGGAAAACAAACCAAAAACCAACACCGCTGACACCATGTGACATCAGGGTGTCCAGGCTGTCACCTGCAGTGGTGATGCAAGCCCCCAGCAGAGGGATGTATGGGGTCAGGAGTGAGGGCCATTCAGATGCAAGCCTTCTCAGTGCTGCCAGGAAGGGCTGCAGGCTGAAGCCCCACTGCTGGGCCTGAAACACCAGCTGCACCAAAACTGCAGCCAGCTGCTCTGCCAGGCGGTCACCTGCAGCAGCAGTATTCTGGTCTTGACATTTGTCATGCATATTGGTCATGATAATTCTCGTGCATTCTGGTCATAGCAGCTTTAGGCTGGGTCCAGCTGCTGAACCCACACAACTGGGAAAGAATGTCAGTCAACAAAGCTGACTGACACGGCTTCTAGGAAAGCAAATGAAAATTCCTGAAATACATGAGGCATCAAAAGTGCTGCTCTGCCAGGTAACTCCCTGCAGACAGAAAGCTGGGCTGAGTTTGCCAGCAGGAAAACAGCAGTGTGCAACAGACGACGCATGCCCTGTGTATCAGCCAAGCTCAGATGTGTTTACGGAGCTGAGGAATCCGTACAATGAGCAAAACATCAGATGTTTCAAGGTCACAATCAGTTGCTTCAGCAGACCTGCAAAAGAAGTGAAAGCAAGAAAGGAAGACATGCTGTGCCCCCCCCTGCAATAGTTCAAGGTGGGAGGAAAGCAGGATCACTTAAGGTATTGGAATCTCAGAGAGCTGCTCTGCAGTTACCAGGACACGCTAATCCTTACAAGACATACCAGCCAAAGCATGGGCAAAGCATGGGCTCAGCACGGGCAAAGCATGGGCAAAGCATATGGTCTGCCCAACAGCAGCTGGTTACCTCTGGTCCCTTCTACGCTTTGCACAGCATCAACCACGTCAGGTATGACACTGCTGAGCCAGGCAGCTTCCAGGGGGTCACCCCAGGAGTAGGCTGCCAGGTATGACACCAGATGCCGTGTTATGTATGGTTGCAGCAATGGGAGAGTGCAGACTGCTCGTGCCAGCTGTGCATGCAGGCCTGCCTTCAACGCCATGTGCTTGCCTGCACAGAAAACTGGTTCAATCGATGATTCACAGCGTGTCATGTTTCAGGACCCAGGTACATACATTCCTGAGTAGCTTACTGTATGAGCTCCTGTTTTGGTGGTTGCTCATGTGTCCCAGGTCAATCTAAACAACTTCATGCCAAGTTCTGCAACTGTACCCAAGGCATTGTGACATTGTACCTCTGCAAGGCTGTGCTTTAGTTGTGCAGCTGCACAGAGCTGATGTTGGAGCTCTTTGTGAGCAGAGATCATTGTGCGCATTGTGCGTCTAATTGTACGCCTATTTGTGAAGGCTGCAACAGTGGTGGAGCACAAAGTTTGAAGCGTAAGGTGATGACATGTAGAGTGTATAGTGTACAACTATGGAATGTAGCATCTGAAGGAGGCTGCACTGCTGTACAAAGTGGTGAAATGTATCAGTTCAGGCATGAGATGTACAATGCTAAGCTCTTGCACTCAAAGTACAGGCTCATGAAGGGTTCATGGGTAAAAGTACATGGCATGCAGTCTCCTATGGCAAGGGCTCTTCCATGCATGGCTGCACTGACAAAGCAGGGCAGACAGCAAATACCAGCTGTGGATCAGCCCTTTGACAAGCCATGTGCCTGCCAGCCCTCTCCTGGCAAACATGCATTGCATGTAGTCCCACACACAGTCATTTCCCACATAATACCACTAGCAATTGTGCATTGCATGCAGTCCCACAAACAGCCATCTACCACACACTATAATGACACGCAACATGCAAAGGCTTGATGAGTCACCTTGGGTGTCAGGCTGCAACAGTACAAAGCTCACAAAGGGCAGCAGCAGCTGCTGCAGAAGCTGCTGTGGCTGCCGAGCATCTGCTTGGGAAGCTGCATTAAGGATGCGCTGCATACCCAGCAGCAGACTGGGTTGACTAAGGGGCTGTGCCAGCAGTGCCTTGATCAATGGGTGAGCCCGCCATGATCCCAGATGCGCCTGTTCTGCATGCAGTGGGGTGCAGTCACTACAGTAGGACCACTATTGGCAACACAGTGATGGTGAGTGCAAGGCAGGATAACAGCCAAGCCAATGCTTCTAGGGCTACAAAGCTGTGCTGGAAACGGCACAAGAATGGCACAGCTGTTGATTGGTGCTGAAAGGCGTCTGCAGTGGACTTGTCAGGACATTCAGATACCAGTAGAAAGCAGAGACAATACAACCAACATGCATTGCATGCGTTGCATTTGCAGATGGCTGCGAGGCAATATGAGCATTGCAGACAATCAAGGTGTTTGCACACAGCAAAGCTTTACATGTGATTGGCTTGAGGGCAAGGGGCCAATGCAGCATGACTTGATCTTCATTGTGAGGAGGTAAGCGTTGACATGGTAGCGCACACAGCGATGATTCTGTACACATGCCTTGCAAGTGTTTGTGGGCTTAGCACATGCTTGGTATGGGATTTATGCAATGTTACCCCTGCCAACGACCAACGACCCGAAATGCATCAGACATGATACATAATTGAGCTGTAGAAGCACTCACCAGCCCCATGCACCAGGGTCTGTAGCAGGGCAAACAGGCCATCCATTAAGCTGGGCACAACAGCCGCAGCACCTGAACCAACAATAGGTGAGGTGTGAGACAAATCAAGCCCTGACCAGATCTCCTCAGCTGCTCTCTGCTTGACTGCTGCCATTGTGTCACAGATAGATGTTGGTCAAAGCAATGAGTCAGGGGAATGTGACGGAAGCAAGTTGACCTGTTAAGCCAGGAGGTAGTACCTGGAACTGCAATAGCTGCCAAGATCATGTCTACTGCATCCTGTAGACTGAGACCTGCGCCGAGGATTTGCAAGTTAGCGCACTAGCAGTGCCTGTTGACTTGCATCACATGTGGCAGATCAACGGCACATGACCGACTGGGCAGTTTTGCTAACAGATTTTGAACGGTGTGCATTGTTGACTGCAGTCTGTGTTACCTGATTTAGGCACAAACGCATGCAGCTGTTGTGCTGTTTCCTCAATAACCTCCTGCAACATGACAAAGCACAAGCGTTCAAACCGTGTAATTTCACAAAAGAAGGTTGACGGCTGAGAGCAGAATGCTGAGGTAGGTTTCTATCAGTATGTTTGTTGGCCAGGTCACTGCATGCCATCAATCCTGCATGTGATCAACATGCTATGGACGCAGAAATCGCCCAGCAGCACCAGGCAAGAAAGTTGTTGACCTTGCTCGATTTCCTGAAGCAATCTTGAAGCGCATCATGTCCTGCCTTGCTGCTGTATGTGTTATGCTGCGCAAGCAGTTGAAATATGCTCGCCACTGCATACCGCCGAACGATAGGGTGCTCATGCTGAAGACGATCCACTTGCTGCTGCAGCTGCTTGCTCATATGTGCAGCTCTCAAGCGATTGATGCTTGCGTCAAGGCTTGTCGCTTGTCGCTTGTGTGCTCATGTTAGGCAAGCGTTTCACCGGAGAAACCCTTTGTGTCGTGTCGACGAGACCCTTTGCTGCGCGAAACGCCAGGCACCGATCTGGTCGCGACGTCGGCGTTAAAGGTCGTTGTCTGGCACAAACTGCAGCAGCAAACAGCACAGGATGTTCTTTCCTCTGTGTATCGAAGTCGGAAACACTGACAACCCTTGTCGGTGCAAGATTGTCGGACCTACGCTAGGATTCATTTTCGCCATACTTGCTTGCATTGTATGCTGGCCATGCGCGTGCGTTATATGGTGCTGCGACCAAAAGGCTGCCAATCGGCTGTTTGAGTTTCCACTGATGAAGGGTTACAACGGAGTCAAGAACAGCATCCCCGTTTAGGTGTCCAAGAAACAGGCCTATTCAGGTACCCTTCACAACAGTGGAAGAAGCTGCGTTCAGTATCATCGTCGTTTGCACTGACATGTGTCCAGCGCTGTTCTCGTTTTGACCTTCAGTTTCCCGTCCAAATTCGTGGCTGTCAGGCAAGCTTGCACTACATACAAGCTGGAAGCTACACCGCCTGTGCGTCATACTTTGTTGCAGGTGCAGTCAAGCATTGAGAAAGTTCCCACATCAAGGACAGGACATGAAGGATCAACATGATTTGTATCATGCTGATCCTCAGAAGGCTGTATGGCAGCTTCCAGGACCTTGATGCAACTGTCCTTCAAGATCTGAATGCACAGCCAATGTAGTCACTGCAATATGGCACAATTGTTGCAACAGCTTTGATGCTGAATGTTGAGGGCTTTGTTGCTTGTATACGCTGCGGAGAAGCATCCCTGATGATATACACATATATGCAGATACCTGTACGCTACATCTTTTTGCCTGGCAGCCTGTCAAAGTCACAACAGCATGTGTAACTAACTGACTTTGTGTATTGTTTGGCGCAATTGAGAGCGGTAATTTAACAGAGTGACTGGAGCCCGCATCTGCGCTGCACACTGTGTTAAAGGTGACAGTGTAGTAGCTACTATAGGTGACAGTGTAGACGTAGAGCATAATCACAGCAAAGCATGTCACATCTGCTCTATCAGCCCCTGAATGTTTCTGTTTCTTGGACACCCAGCCCTGGTCATGATTTGCCAGTGTGCCTCCCTGTAAGGGCACTGCGCCTCCCTATAAGCCTTAGGGCACTGTGCACCCCTATAAGGGCACTGTGACACTAGCACTGCAATTGTCTAGCCTTTCCTTGCTTTGAATGGTTGCAAGCCTAGCTTCAAGATGAAGCTTCTTGCTGAAGTGTTGTGTTGAATCCTTTCAGGTATTTTTGCGGATTCTAGTCATAAGTCAGGCCGGCGGTTGTCAAGTTCTGGGAGATGATGTAGTCAATAGTAGGGCTGTTGGCACAGTGCTCTCACAGGCAGGCACACGGATAACTCAGGGCTGGATTTCGGATTTCAGAAGTCATCGACTATAGTTTTGAAGCATGCCTATGGTTTCGGAGCATCTCTGTTTTACGAGGAGCTGCATCGCCATCTTCTCATCAAACGCGCAGCATTTCGACCTTTGTGCTGTGAAAGGTGGTTGTTATTCGGGATATCAGCTCCAGAGTCGTCCGTTGCCTTTTCCAGACAACGTGACATTCATCTGCATAGGTGTTCTTGAGCAGCTTAATTCAGGTGTAACTTCGTTTCGCAGCGCACTCGACCTTGTCTGCTGGATCGAAGCTCTTTCTGGCACCCATTTTGGATGCGATATTCAGCATGATTGTGTGTGCTGCTGTGCTCGGACAAACGGTGCGCTACAGTGATCAGACCCTGCTGTTCCGGGCGGGGTGTAGTCTTGACAGGCTAGGTTGTGAATGCAGAACAACCCTCTGTATCTTGAGGTCTTCCAAAGCAAAGGCAAGCAGGAGGATGCCTTGAAGTTCCACTACATTGTGCATTGTGCTCTCGATGCTGTGGAAGAGAAAGGTGCGATTTGCACAGCACCACACTTGTCCTGCTCTTGTTCTTTGCTCAATTGCAGCTGGTTTTTGCAGTTGCTGCTCCTCGCAAAGCCCCAGGCGAAGTGTTTGACACTTACCTTGGCATGCTGTATCCAACTGAAGACTTCAAGGTTTATGGCTACATCAGCAACACACGCATCAAGTTTATGCTGGTAGTGGATGAGATGCTGCAGAAGGAGGATGAGATGCGGATGGTGCGTTTGGATACAGCATATTCTGAAAGAAACTGCTCCAGTCCTGGCAGTATGCCCAGACCTGCCCAAAATACTTGAGGTTGTTCCCCAGAGTGAGAGGCAGCTGACAGTGCTCACGCTGATTTGCAGATGTTCAAAAGATTTCACACAGCCTATGTAGACGCTGTGTCAAATCCCTTTTACACCACAAGCACGGTAAGCCTGCAAAGAACTGCAGTATATGCTCCCCCTCAGTTTGCTGTTATTGGCTGACTTTCATGTTGTCTCCTGATGTCTCTGCAGTCAGTGACCTCTAAGCGCTTTGATGCCAGTGTGCGCACCATGGTCACGTCTCTTGGAGCAAGCTGACAGCAGACAGCAAATGCCGTATAGCTGGGTCGGTGCAACACTATTGGCTTGATCATGCCAGAATCAGCACAAGCATGCACTTGTGCTGAGCAAGCAGCCTCATGTCCTCACCATGATAAGCTTGAAAAGACCATAAAGCAGTAGGCAGAGGACAGTACCGTAGCTCAACGCTAACATGTTGACACACCTGTGCTTCTGGGGCATGATTCATATATGTGTAGCTGTTGCTGTTATATGATGCATGCTCAACATCTGTCAAAGTATTGCTGAAGTAACCAACGGTGCATCCGCATGCTGGTGCGTGGCAGGTGTGCCTGTGAAGCCTACAACAAACCGGGACAGCTTGGTTGTGAAAAGAGACAGAGCCAAAATGACATGCCGTGCGTACTGCAGAAAAAGACAAAAAGGGTGCCTAGTCAGCTTAGTCATTGGTTTTCAAAGTGTAGACGAACGAAACGACGATGTGCACAGGCAGAACACTCGCAGGAAGCAACGCGTATCGTACTGTACCTGTCTCCATTGGCGGTGCACATTTGCAAGCAGTCGAACCAGGTACTGTCTTCACTTGAAGTGGTGCAATATCCGATGTCACGGAGTAGAGGCACTACACTGATCAGCAGAGTGCTTCAGCGCGGCTCAGGTGTCTGCAGTTGCAGTTATTCTCCCAGCGTCTCAGAGAGCATCCCGGCCTTGCATTCATCGTTCTCGACTTCAACAGCACGCACTGTCCCAGGCTTACCTGCCATCCTCACACAACTCAGGCTTGAAGCGGTGAGTGAGCTTGAGCGCAGCTTGAGATGGCTGACGATGTTGCGTGGATCTGCTAGAAGCATTTTGCATCTTATATGATCATGGTCTCGTGCAGGCGCGCTGCAGACAATCTTTTGCCATCAGGCCCTTGTCAGGTCAAGCAGGCACTGGCAGGGCTTTTGCCGGCAGCGCAAGAGAGCAGCATAAAGCCGAAAGGGCAGTTGTCAGCAAGAAAGACACTTTTGATGAGATCACTGACAAACACATCCCACAAAGACCTATGGGCGTTGTTGAAGGCACCTCATATTCGCTGGTCATCCTAGCTGCCATTGGATTTGGCATTGCCTTGCTTTGGACAGCTGTCAGCTCACTGCTAATACAGCCAAAGGAGTACACATGCTTCAATGTGACACTAGACAAACTGCGAGATGACCCTCGCGTCACAGTCAGACTGGGGACGCCTATCAGTGGCTATGGCCAGGAAAGCAGAAACAGAGCAGCTAGGCAGAGAATTCCTCACCGAGCATACAGCGACGACAGTGGCACTGAGCACTTTCAGGTATTGCATCAATTGACTGCATGCTTTCTCTTTTGTACCTTCTAACCCAAATGATGTCATAGATGCTAGCAGGCTGCTGTGAATCAACATTTCTGTGTGTTCAGGTGCAATTTCATGCAAAAGGTCCCACAGGGGCTGCACTCATTAGTGCAGACATGTATCAAGATGCAGCAAAGCAGTGGCAGTATGCGTTTCTGTTTGTCGATGTCACCAACCCCACACCACAACGACTAGTCTTGATAGGACCCCAGTATTAGTCAGTCAGTTCCACAGATGCCACTTGCTGTCACAACAATGCTTGCTTGTATACCAGACAGCACAATACCATGTGTGCTGGACTGCTGTCTCAAAAGGTGTAGCCAATGCCCGTGGAAGAACAGAGGCTGAACCTACCAGAATTCCAAGTGACCTTGGCACTGTCACAGCTTGCTTTGGTCACATGCTGCAAGTGATGCAGTCATGAGACTCTGGCGCTCAGACAACTAGTGTGGTGACAACTATTTGTCGCTTCTGATCATGATGCCCCAAGCCTAGGTGCAGACAGCCTTTTGCACTGCCACACATGCTTTTCGCAAAGCTTGTTTCGACCTTCCTCATCCACCTTGAGGTTTAGTTGAGGTGTGAAGCATCTCATTTTCCTGATGAGTACCCAAAGTGCTTATTTCTTGCAGCTACGCAGTATACTGTACAGGCACTCCACAAACTCATTGTTCTGTTCTGCCTGTATGAGGTTAACTTGCAAGCAAATGGAGGTTGATCCTTGCCACCATAGCATACATGACTATGCATAAAGCAGTGTGAATGTTGGCAAACGTTCAGATGTAGTGTGACAACATTGATGCTTGCCACAGCATGTGGCGCCGCCGTTCAGGTCTACACCTGTGCATAGAATGCTAATCCAACTGCATTGCTGGTTTTATTCAGCCTACTCATAGCCTTATCATTGACTCCAAAGGTCAAGATCATGATGTTTGCAAGTCTGTATGGGTAAGCTATGTTCAGCAGCCATCTGGCTGAATGTGCGTGACCCCACCCATATCAGGCATCATTTTCAAAGGCCTTATTGGCACTCAAGACTCCAACAGTCTCCAGCATGCTTCTGAGTTTCAGCAGTATGCCTTTTGCACAGCTGTGACTGCCAAGCTGTGGTGCTTGCAGTCTTGCAAATAGCAACCGTCAATCAAGCAAGTTTGGTTCAGCATCCAAAGTCGGATCTGTTTGGTCAACTTGTGCTGCCAGCTGACTGGCAGACTCAATTTGTGCGAACTGGCGGAGATCTGCGTGCGTATCCCGATTCATTCAGCAGAGCAGCTGCAAGCAAATCGACATTGGCCTAGGCGTCTCTGCAAACACAGACAGTGCATAACGTCAGCTCTTCCTTTGATCCTGAACAATCTCCAACTTTTGAATAAACCAGCCCAATCGAGGCCAGCGACTAGAACACGCTGCGTTGCTTCTGCCATGGCTGCTTCAGTATTGAACAAGCCATACAGGTTCATTCTGGTGTCGGACCTGGACTGGACTATGGTGAGCATCAGTGTATACGGGTCTGCCTTGTCCGGCAGCCAAGCCACGGGGTTAGGCCGTTATGTCTTACCTATACCATGTATTAGATGTCGACGTGCAGGTTGATCATGACGACAAAGAGAACACATCATTGCACGCCTTCAACAAGCTTTGGCAGTCTGAGTTTGCTCAAGACTGTTTGCTAGTGTTCTCAACGGGACGTTCCCTCACGCTGTACAATGAGCTCCGGGTAATTTGGCGACTTGTCTGCTGCATCTCCTATATCACAAGCAGTTGGTCCTGCACCCTGTTTGCTGTTGCTTGTACACCCAGCTAGTTTGAACAAAGGACTGGATACAGTCACAGTGCTTCATGCATTATGATGCCAACGAGTTGCACAATGCTGTTCACCATGGTGACAATCAGTTGTAAAATACTGTTGCGAACTGTTAGCCAATCTGCAGAAGTGACAAGCAGACTGATACTTGACAGGAAGAAGTGCCACTGGGTGTTCCAGATGTGCTTATCTGCTCCGTGGGAACAGAGATCTTCTTTGAGAAGCCAGGTTCAGATGGTGCAGAGCCTCAGCCAGACAAGAAATGGACACAGTTGTTAGACCAAGGCTGGAACAGAAAAGCTGCTCTTGAGGCAGCTGCGCAGCTCAGTGAGCTTAAGCCTCAGGTTTGCCTTCTCAAGCTATGTCATCAATCACCGTTATGGATTTGGTTCATTGTTGTTTCTGCTTGCAAATGCATAGGCCACTTAGGTTGCTGATGTGCTGAGGGTGACCTACCTACATCAAACAGATGAGCTGTCATGCAGAGTGAGTGGTCTGCATGAAGCTAAACGCATATGACCATCATATATTCTTGATCAATCTGATTGCATCTTCACCACACTTTGACTTTTCACAATATATGCCATCCCAATCTTGACCTGCCTATTCTGACTTTAGGACTTAGATCTGCTTGACATGCTGAATGACATGTTGCATACACTGCAGAGCGAAAGCGAGCAGCGGCCACATAAGCTGAGCTATATTGTATCAGTCAAGGGTGATGCTGCTGAAAAGGTAGTGTCACAGCTTGAGCACAAGCTCCAGGCTGCAGGTATGATCTCTTCCAATTCATGCAAAAATGTTCTCTGCAGCAGCACGGCACTGAAGGAATGTGTTTCTTGATTGATGTTGAGCATCATTTTACTTGTGATTTGCACTTCTGCACCACTCGTCTATATCCTTAGAATATTTCTCAAAGGATTCAGCCGACGTTAACACATTTGTTGTGGCCAAAACAGCGTCACTGTCAGTGCATATTTGCTGTCATTCGGGCATCTGAGCACACCATGTCATGATGAACCTGCACTGTTGATTTTGGCAAAGTGTGATGACACGCAATTTTCCTGGATTGGCTGAACTTGGTCATTTTGATGCATGCCTCTCCCCAGCTGTGCCTGTGCATAGACTCACAGTCAGGACTCAGCTGACTCAACAACCACAGACACTATTGCATTAGCACCCCTTGTGTAGATTAAGCCAGCTCAGAACACCTAGATCTTCCGCACACAGCCTAGCACAGTACACAAAGCAGCTCAGCACATATAGCTGGAACCTCATTGATTTCTCAGATACGCTGACATATCTGCATTTCATCATCCGCATTCAGCCTGCCTTGTACAGAGCTTGCAATCAGCTGCCACTCTGAGTGTTGTCTCATGTGCAGGTGTGACAGCCAAGGTGATCTACAGTGGGGGAGCAGACTTGGACATCCTGCCACAGCATGCCAGTAAAGGCAAGGGCCTGGAATTCCTCCTTGGTGAGGTATGTCACTCACTTCTACACATGTTATATAATATGTACAGTTCAGTTACATCTGTACCGCTGCACTGCATACATCTGTCCAACCCTTCCTGAATATGTAGTTCCCTGTGTCTGCACCTGCTTTGCCTGTCATAGCGTCGTGGTGCAGTTGCAGTTATCTCTGATTAGCACAAGCTGCTGCAAGTCCGCTATTGTTTGCATCGATGCAGGTTGCCAAATCCACCGCACTGGTGCTGCACTTCAGCACAGCATGTATGTTGCTATGGCTGATGATCACCATGCAAGCCACTTCAAGCCGTAATACTCTGCAGTTATGCACCAGCAACTTGCTGGTGTGCTGACCTGATGCAGTCTCCATCAGGCATCTTGACTGGCAAATCAGAGCAAGCTAGGGCTGCTGGCCAATGCATGTACCAGCAATGGTCATTGGCGTCGGTAGGCAAGTAATGTTTATTGCTTTGCAGGTGAAAGAGCTGGTGGGACCACCCAATGATGGTGTGCTAGTCAACGGCGACTCTGGCAATGACATTGAGCTGTTTGCTGTGCCTGGAGTACGGGGTTGCATGGTCGTCAATGCACACCCAGAGCTGAAGAAGTGGTGTGATGCACACCCATCGCCAAACTTGTTTCAGGTATACCTGCATCTGTGCATTGGCATGACAGCTGTGCTGGCACAATAAGTACAAAAGAATCCAAGTGGCAAAAGCAGGCTGTGTTGTCAGCCACAGCACACATTGTCACAATGAATTGCCTGCCATGTCACACAAAGTCTGGACCTGCCACTCACCTGGTTCTGGTTGATCTGCATCTTCGTTGTGAGACTGCATACTCACTTGGCAAGGACGTTCTAGAACATGTAGGCATGAACCTGCTGCAGGCGTCCAAGAGGTGTGCTGGTGGCATTGTAGAGGCTCTTCAGCATTTCAAGCTTGCCAAGCACACATGATGGAGGGTGTTACACCTAATCATCTGATTATTATCAGTCTGATCAGTCACAGTTGCCGCCAGCCGGCTGATTAGAATCCCTAGGGCTTTGCCGTCCGAAGCTGTCATGCATTTTCTAGTTGAGAGTGCATGAGCAACTTACTCGACAAGACTTACAAGAGCTGTGAGACAAGAGCTCTGTTGCGTATAGATCACATCCGTTTCATGCTGATCTAAAACCTGCAAAGCTATGTCTGCTGAAACTATCTTGCATCATTCATAATATGGTGCAATACCACATATGTGCATCGTTCATGCATGCAATGCTACCTGAGTCCATGGAAAGTGGGTGAACAGGCCAGCACAGGCCGTGAGGTTGCATGGGCTGCGATACTCCCGCTGAAGCCATTCAATTATTTGCGCCTCTGAGTGAGGCCAAGGGTGTTGTAATGCTGCAGCTGGCTATGCTCTCCAGTCAGGGATCGAGCCGGTCCCGGAACAATGCAGAGGAATGCCAACTTGAGCTTGCCAAGGTCTGCGCATGCCTTCGGCTGTCAGACACGGACATTCTGTCGGTCCATGTTTAGCGTCTTTTCAAATTGCTCAAAGCAACCGGGCACCTCAACCCAGCTCAAACCCAACGAGCAGCACCAGGCAAGTTGATCAAGAGATCACAACCCTATTTTGCACCTTGAGCAAATTGGCTTTCCCCGAGCTTATGTTGCATGAGGTTTAGTTGTTTCAGGTACATGACAACTCAGGCGACCCTGCGCCGGATGTAGACTCACTGGAGGACCCTGATTCTGAAGTGCACATACTGCAGCAATTGGCGTGCCAAACAGGTTATTTGGACTCCGACTGACGATGACGAGCAAGAGGTGATGCTGCACTATAAACCGACAATACTGCCATGGACGCCAGCTGCCCCAATTTACTGATTTCAGCGCGCACTCGATGCAAACATGCTGAGCATTGGGAGATCTTCGAGAGAGAACTTGCGTGTCTCAAACTTTACAGTTTCCAGGACCAACAGCAATTGCGGGGTTTTCTTGAATTCTTTGACATACTGTTATGCCAATCATGTCGAAGAAGTCAGGAAAGCCCCTCACTTGCTGTAAATTACGTCAAAGATCTCGAGTGGTGCCCCAAGCCAGGCAAGCTGGCAGACTTTCTTCAACACTTTCCCAGACAACTGTAAGCCAGGCAGTGCTGTTCCTCTAGTCTGCCAGGCAATGCCAAAGGCAGACCTTTAACAGCTGGTCAAGCGTCAGCATAAAAGAGCACTCAAAAGCTTTCCAGACTTGTCATGCTCCAGCTCTGTTGGTGGATTGATGGAGCCTGTCAGGCGTATGAGTGCTTTTTTATGCTGGCGCTTGACCAGCTGTTGAAGGTCTGCTTTTGACATTGCCTGGTTTGAAATGCTCAAAGCTACTAGCAGACTCCAACTCTCACCCATGTATCAACAGCAGCACTGCCAAGACCTGCTGGGAATGGCCCATGAATGATAATATTGACGACAACAACAACAATAATAATAAGGATAACGATGATAACACCCACACCCACACCCACACCCACACCCACACCCACACCCACACCCACACCCACACCCACACCCACACCCACACCCCCCCCCACACCCACACCCACACCCACCC
>JAABUK010001706.1_pt1 | contig 41282 bp, 35 predicted proteins | sample 5559141 | NCBI WGS metagenome assembly JAABUK01 (sample SAMN10711869, study PRJNA513367) | rock metagenome | isolation source: Antarctica rocks | place: Antarctica: Victoria Land, Pudding Butte nord | collected 2016-01-03 | reverse complement strand
AGCCGTTGCAGCGGGGTCATGGCGTCGAGGGTGGCGGGTTTCATGGGGGCCTCCGGTCTGGGGTCGATCCGATCCCCCGTTCTAACCCCAAATGGAACAGCCTGCCAGAATCCGCTGGCGCACCCGGAGGAAAGATCCTGTCTCGGTCAAGCAAGGTCCCGATCGCGGGCGTCAGAACGCCTCGGCGGCCTCCTTGAAGCGAGACCGGCCGGTCTCGGGCGACAGGCCGGCGCGGGCGAGCCAGGCGTCCCGGAGTGCGATCACCGCGACCAGGAACGAGCCGACGGCGGCGCCGAAGAACAGGCCGCTGACGACCCCCAGGCCGAGGCCGAACTCGGTGGGATTAACGCCGGCCTGGGCCGGGGGCAACGCCTGGAGCCAGAGCACGAACGAGGGGGCGAAGGTGCCGACCGCCGCACCCACCACCCCCCCGGCCACGCCCGCCGCCACGGTGCAGGCCATCACGGCCACGATCGCTTGCGTCAGTCGGATCATGCCGGGTCGCTCCCGTCGAGAAGGTCGGCGCGGGCCGGCCGGTCGCCGGCGACGATGCCGGGCCCCCCGACCCGTCCAGGATACCCGGACCGGCCCGCCGATGCGAGCGCCGCGGGAAAACTCGCAACTCGCGCCTCTCTTTTAGTTTGGGGCCGAGCCGGGTTGTCGTCGGGGCGCGGGCTTGCTACACTCGACGCCGATCCGGGCCGACTACCCGAGGGGACTTTCCATGGGTCGCGACGACGAAGCCCCCTGGTATCGCGAGGGCCTGGCCTTCGCCTGCACCCGATGCGGGGCCTGCTGCACCGGCGCACCCGGATACGTCTGGGTCGATGCCGGGGAGATCGCCCGCCTCGCCGAATTCCGGGGCGAGTCGACCGAGGACTTCGGCCGGAAGTTCCTCCGCCGGGTCGGGTCGCGGATCAGCCTGATCGAGCGTCCCGGCGGCGACTGCATCTTCTGGGACCGTGCCGTCGGCTGCTCGGTCTATCCCGCCCGTCCGGTCCAGTGCCGGACCTGGCCCTTCTGGCCCGAGAACATCGAATCGCCCGAGGACTGGGAGCACGTCACCGGGGTCTGCCCCGGGTCGGGTCAGGGCCGGGTCTTCAGCGTCGAGGAGATCCGGGCGACCGCCGCGCAGGTCCACCCGTCATGAACCCGCCGGGACCGGAAACTCTCGATCCCGGACGGTTCCGCGATCCGATCCGCGCCGTCTACGACCAGACCGATGCCGAGGTCGCCCGGCTGGCGCCCGCTTGCGCGATCAGCGGCCGGTGCTGCCGGTTCGAGGAGTACGGCCACACCCTGTTCGTCTCGGCCCCCGAGTTCGCCCTGCTGGTGGCCGACGCCCCCCCGCCCGCCCGGCCCCCCGACGACGGCGCCTCCTGTCCCTGGCAGGACGGCCGGGGACGTTGCACGGCCCGGGACGCCCGCCCGCTAGGTTGTCGGGTCTACTTCTGCGATCCGGGCTACCAGCCGCACGCCTCCGAGATCGCCGAAGCGTCGATCGCCCGCCTCAAGCGAGTGGTCGACGACCTGGGGCTCCCCTGGGACTATGCACCGCTCCATCGTCACCTCCGGCGGGCGGTGGAGGAAGGTCGGTTCCCACCCGGGGGAATCACGCGATAACTCGCACCCGGCGCGGTTCCGGGTTGACATTAGTCCAAGCTGGCAATAATGTTGAGCCAATCGAAATTAGGCCGGGTCCGATCCTGCCCGCGTGGAGACCGCCATCGTGACCAAGAAAGAGATTGTCAAGAAAATCTCCGAGGACATCGGCCTGACCCAGCTCAAGACCAAGGATATCGTCCAGCGGACCCTCGACGCGATCATCCACACCCTGGTCTCCGAAGGGCGGATCGAGTTGCGGAACTTCGGCGTCTTCGAGGTCAAGCGACGGGCGCCCCGGAAGGCCCGGAATCCGAGGACCGGGGACAAGGTCTATGTCCCTTCCAAGAACGTGGTGACGTTCAAGCCGGGCAAGGAAATGGAAGAACTCGTCCGAAAGATGGATCCGGCAAAACTTCCCCTTGAGGAAGAGGCCGATGATGCCGATCTAACAGGCAACGGACCCGTCGGGCCGGAAGCCGACTCGCCGAAGGCGGGGGCCTCCGCCGGCGCCGACGCGGCCGACTGAAGGCCTCTCATCTTCCTTTCTCCGGGGATGAGGGCTCGATGTCGCCGCCGCGACGCGGTCCCGACGAAGTGCCCTCGCACATCGTCCCCGGCGAGTGGAGGGGCCGAACCGATCGCGGCCCTCTCCCCAGCCCCTCGGGTCGGACCCGCGCGAAGGACCGCGCGGTCGGACCGGCCCGCGGTATCGAAGGCGGGAGGAGCCCGAATGCGGAAACCCCTGGCGGTCCTGTTGCTTCTGGGGGCGATCCTCGCCTTGAGCGAAGGATGTGCCCCGATCCCCTTGCCCCACTATGCGGCCTCTCGCCCCCGCCGCGTCGAGGAGTTGCTCGTCGACTCCGAGAACCTCCGCCAGGCCGGCGACGAGTGGGAACGGATCTGGTTCCTCGACCAGCCCTCCCACATGACGCCGTGGCGGACCCACGGCGGCCTCGGGCCCTGATCCCGGAACGATCCCGACGAATCCAGGCCGGGTGCGGACCTTCGACGGTCCGCCCCCGGCCCTTGTCGCTTTCGAAGGACGGGCCGCCCGGCCCGGGGGTTCAGTATCGGGGAACGGTCGGGTCGACCCGCCTCGACCAGGCGTCGACCCCCCCGTCGAGGTTGTGTACGTCGGCCACCCCCCGGCGGGCCAGCCAGGTGGCCGCGACCATCGACCGCTGACCGTGGTGGCAATAGACGACCAGCGGCCGGCCCGCGGCGGCCGTTGCGATCTCGTCGAGCCGGGCGGCCACCTCGCCCATCGGGATGTGGAGGTCGACGACGCCGGGCGGGAGGGCGATCGCGCAATAGGCCCGCTCGTGGTCCTCGCGGACGTCGAGGACCGCCATCGGCCCGCCCGTGCCGAGCCGATCGCCGAGATCATGCACGTTCATCGAGGCGACTTCGGCCACCCGTTCACTCCTTCGGGAGGTAGTTGAGGGTGTAATAAGCCTCCTTGTGGAGCAACGGGACGTCCTCGGCGGAGCGGACGCCGTCGAGCGTGAGCGTATGGACGTGCCCCCGGCGGAGCGGGCCCACGACCAGGCGGACCGACGTGCCGTCGGCGGCGACGGTCGCCTTCTCGACCCGGCAATCGGCCGCGTCGACCTCGGGGCTCCCGTAGCTCGACTGGTAGATATAGGCGTGCGACGAGGCCTTGTACGAGGCGAGGTCCGAGGCCGCCTTCGGGTCGACCGGCCGGGTGAAGGTCAGCTCGAAGCCGTCGGGCCGGACGTGGACGTCGCGGATCTCGAACGGGACCTTGCCGGTCCAGACGACCCGCTGGAGCGCGAACGGCCGGTTCCCCCGGGAACCCCAGCCCCGGTTGGTCCCGCCCACGATCATCGACCCGTCGGCCGCGAACAGCATCGGCAGGTTCCCCGAGGCGAACCCCGACCGGAACGGCAGGCAGGCCCCCTGGTACTTGCCGTCGACCTTCTCCAGGACGATCCGCATCAGGAAGCTGGACGACTGGTCGGAGACGAACATCTGCTTCGGGAACGGGCCGAACTTGCCGCCGGTCAGGTCGCAGGCGATCCCGCTGGCCGACTGCCCCATCTTGGGATAGGGGAAGTAGACCGCCGGCGGGAGCAGCTCGGGGATCCGGTCGGCCTCGACCATCATCCGGCCCCCGCTCCTCGGCGACTCGGGCCGCTTGCCGAGGCCCGGGGCGAATGCGTACCACCTGTTCCCATCGGGGTGGCCCTGGAACGACCCGGGCTTGAGGTGCTTCAGGCTGCACGCGCCGTTCCATGGCCCCTGGTTCTCGGAGTAGAACATGTCGCCCTCGGCGTTCATCCCCAGGCCGCCGGGCGATCGGAGGCCCGAGCAGGTGGGAGTGACCTTGCCGTCGGGCGAGATCCGGAGGGCCCAGCCGCGGAACTTGTAATCGGAGGTGAACGACCCGGTCAGGCAGAGGGCCACCCAGACGTTGCCGTCCTTGTCGAACTTCGACCCGAAGGCGTATTCGTGGTAGTCGCCGCCGATCTCCCAGCCGTCGCTGACCGTCTCGAACCGGTCGGCCACGCCGTCGCCGTCGGAGTCCTTGATCCGCGACAGCTCGCCCCGCTGGGTCACATAAAGCCAACCCTCCCGATACGCCAGGCCGAGGACCTCGTGCAGCCCATGAGCGAACCGGACGAACTTGGACTGCTTCGCCGGGTCGGCCGCCAGCGGGTTCTCGACCAGGTAGATCTCGCCCCGGCGCGTCGAGACGGCGAGCTTGCCGTCGGGCATCCATTCCAGCGCCCCGACTTCGAGGACGACGTCGGACGGCGGCTCGAAGGTGAGGATCCGGTAATAATCCTCCTCCTTCGGGCTGGCGTCATCCGCCCCGGCCGGCAACGGGACCGCGACGAGGAGGCCGATCAGGAAGAAGGTCGCCCGAAATCGGAGCATGCGATGAGGTTCCTTGAGTGCGTGAATCGTGAACTTCAGGTCGAACTAACGACGTCCGTCTTGTCGAAATCGCGTCCGTTTCTAAAATTACGAAACGAACCCAACTCGCCCCAAACCACGGAGGCTAAATCCTTTAAGGTCGGTTTCATGGCGTGAGCCCGGCGTCATCATCGAGAAAAGGGTCTGGGGGTCTTGAGCCGACCGGATGAAATCCATGCCCGAAGCGGGTGTCGCATCGGGTCATTCGCCTTGCCCCGCCTGATTAATATTCAGCCGACAGGCCCCGGGCTTAGTCCTGTTCCTTGGAGAAAATGGTTCCCCGAAGTGTCAATCGCGATCGGTTGCAGCATCGTTCGACCAATCGACCCCAGATCATTCGCTAATCGGATTGATACTCGATAGTTGTCGTGCAACCTCGACAATGCCGATCGCACACTCCGCCGCCGTCGAATAGGCGCATCCTGCGACCTCTGAAATAAGATCATGGTAGGTGCCGATGGTGATGAGGAGGTTGTCGGACTCGTTGTCCATTGGGTCTACTCTGGAAACCTGCCTGAACGGGTGTAACCTATGATTGATCTTAAAATTTCTCCAACCCCGACAGCACACCCTGTCCACCGCACAGTTGCCTGAACCTCGCTCCGCAGTCAGCACATGCGAAATATCGGTAGTCGGGCGGGTCCCCATACTTCCAACTCCCACTCCGCCAAACCAACTCTCTTTGGCGACAATTCGGGCATCGCGCGCCGATCAATCCCTCCATGAGGTCAACAAGGCATGCGAATACTACGACCAATGGGAGGGCCAGCACGGCGCCCAACATGAAGATGACCCCGCCAATGATCGAAATCCGGTGCTCATCGCCCCCAGCCAGACGCAAGATTTGCAGGAGGAGCACGGTGATCGCCGCCATGATCAGACTCACCATGAGCAAACCGAGTAGCAGCATCGAGTGAATAACTACCCCATCGGGCAGAGAGGAAGCCCACCGACGAATCCGCTTCCGAACGGGATTCATCCGATCTGACTTTGCCATCCTGATCTCCCTTGCCGGGGGTTCAATTCACCGTCCGCGTAGGACAGACGCTGATAATATGCATGCGGGCCCTGGGCAAAAAAGCGCCACATCAATCCGAGGTCACACCCGCCTGAACCGTTCGACAAGAGAACCTGGGGACTCCGTCGTTTCAGGCCGGGATGAGAGACCGTCGCCGGTCGGGGGGAGCCCGCGACGGCAATCGATCACCAGGCGTATTCCTCGACGATCCGCGCCTTGCCGCCGTCGAGCTTGACGGGGACGATCAGCTCGGCCCGGCCGGCGGAGTCGCGGATCACGGGCACCCCGCCCCCGACGACCCGGAGCTTCCACTCGCCGTCGACGGCGTACCAGCCATCGCCGGCCGGCTCGATCTTCTTGCCAGCGGCGGCGCGGAGGTGGAGGCCGGTTGCGGGCCGGTCGGAGGCCAGGTCGATCGTCCGGCGGATCGTGGGGGCCTCTCCCCCGGAGACGCCTTCGGGGAAGTCCTCGACGTGGACGTCGCCCACATCATAGAGGAAGACCGGGCGGCCTCCCCCGGCAAGACGGTAGCCCCGGAACCGGCCGCCCAGGTCGCGGGCCTTCTGGCGGGGCCACTCGGCGGCGTCGTCCTGGAGGAAGGCGAACGAGGGGCCGGTCGGGAGTGACAGGACGTTGTCTCCGAGCGGGCCCTGGAAGCCCTCGCCCCGGCCGTTCCAGTGCTTCGAGGCGTCGATGAAGGCGCCTTGCCAGATCAGGGCGAGCCGGAGGTCGTTGGCGTCGAAGGCGAGGTTCGCCTTCTCGGGGTAGCCGACGCCGATGGCCCTCGGCCCGGCGCTCTCGATGAAGTTCCGGTAGAGGATGGCCCCCTTGTCGGCGACCAGGGGGATCGGGTCGAGGCCCAGCCCGACCGGGACGGCGGCGTTGGGCCCGTCGGAGAGGTAGAGCCAGACCGACTCGATTTGCTTGACGGTGTCGCCGTTATAGATCGAATCGAGCTGCGACTTGCCGCCCGGCCAGGCGGTCGGCATCCGGGTCCCGGGGCGGAACGCCGGGGGGTCGACGACGTATCGGTGGAACCAGTCGCGGCGGAGCCGGCGGGTCATCAGGGTCATGTCGAGAGCCTGGATCCCGGCGGCCTGGTATTCCTTGAACTGGTGGCAACTCCCACAATTGAACGCCTGGGAGCCCACGAGGAACCGGCCGGTCGCCTTGACCCGGCGCTCGGGCACTCCCAGGTCGGGCACCGGGACCGACTCCACCTTGTCTACGGCCTCCAGGGCCTGGAGCAGGTGGCCGACGTTCCGCTCGCCGAACTTCGGCATCCGGGTGAGCATGTACGGCCGGTCCCTGGCGCCGTCGGCCAGGATGTGGCCGAGCCAGGTCGCCGTCAGCTTGGCGCCGACCCCGGTGAGCAGGGGCGGGATCCGGCCCTCGTCGCCCATCTCCTTCTGGGTGGTGGCGAATGCCGAGTCGCGGCCCTCCTCGACCCCGCCGACCCCGTCCCGCTGGTGGCAAGTGTAGCAGTTGAACGCCAGGAACGTCCGCGAGATCGCCTCCTTCTCGGTCGGCCGCCGGCCCTCGGGCCGGAGCGCGGCACCCATCGCGGCCCGCTGGCGGGGGGAGAGGTGGTAGTCGGGGACGCCCTTCGGCGGCTCCGAGGCCAGGCAACCGGAGTCGGGCCGGAGGTCGGCCAATGGCTTCGAGGCGGGCCGGGGGGCGATCGCCCGATCTCCCTCGTTGAGCTGGTGGCACGAGGCGCAGCCGATCGAGGCGAACAGGGCCCGCCCCTTGCCGACCTTGGCCTCGTCGACGAGGAACCGGAGGGGCCGGGCGGCCGTCGCCCGGGTCGGCTTCGGGGCCGGGGCCGTCCCCTCGGGCGGGGCCAGGTCGGGGCCGAGCGACCGGAGCGACAGGCCGGGGCCTTCGTAGTCGACGTCGAGTTCCTCCTCGCCGCCGCCCTGGAAGTAGCCGACGACCACCCTGTGCCGGCCCGGGGTCAATCGGACCTTGCCGGACGCCCTGGAGTTGGCGTGGATCCCGTCGTTGTCCGCGACGAGCTTGCCGTCGACGAGGAGCTTGCTCCCGTCGTCGGAGGCGAGGTGGAAGGTATATTCGCCCTCCCGGGCGACCGGGAGGGACCCCTCGAACCGGAGGGCATAGTTGCCGTGCCGCCGGGCCGTGCCGACGTCGAACCCCTCGGCGATCCCCGAGGAGGCCGGGGTGAGCTTGTCGAAGTCGGGCAACTCGGTCCACGACCCCTCGTAATATCGATAGGCCAGGTTGGGGGGGGTCGAGACCTGGGCGTCCCGGAACAGGTAGCTGGCGACCGCCTGGGCCTCGGCCGCCTTGAGGTTGAGGCCGGGCATCCGGCCCGAGGGCCGATGCGTCATCGGGTTCTCGAGGAATGCCGACAGGCTGGCATAGGTGTACTTGGCCGCCGGGTCGCCGATCGGGATCGTGGTCGATGCCGCGGCCCCCTTGTCGGCGGGCGACCCGTGACATGCGGCGCATCCCGATTGCTCGTACAGGGTCCGCCCCGCGCCGATCGCCTTGCGGTTGGGCGCCGACTCGGTGACGGCCCCCGTGCTCGCGAGGAAGTGGACCAGCGCCTCCACGTCCGGGGCGGCCTCCTCCTCCGTCCGGCCGGCCAGCACGTCCGGCATCGTCGTGCCCGGCTTGACCTTCCGGGGCCCGGCCAGGTAGGCCCGGAGGTGGTCGACCCGGATCCGGGAACCCACCCGGTCGAGGATCGGCGCCTGCTTCCGTGCGACCGGGGCCAGGGGGGCGTCGTCTCCCTTGTGGCAGGACGTGCAATTCAGCTCGCCGATCAGGAGCCGGCCGCCGGTCGCCAGGTCGGGGTTGGCCCCGGGCGCGGCGAAGAACCGCTCGAACCCGGGGACGATCGGCCGGTCGATCGGGGCGGCCCCGTCCGACGCGATGGCCGACGTGGCCCCGATCGGGCCCAGGATCCAGCAGGCGAACGGGACGAAAATCCTCCGAGGGAAGTCGGGCATCCGGGCGATCTCCGAAGGTGGCAGGGGCGGGCGGAGGGCGGGCGATCGCGTCCACCGGGGCGGGACGTCCCGCCCCGGGCCATCGGGCCGGACGCGGGCCCGGGAATTCACCGGGGGAGGGGGTTGCCGAAGTCGCCGAGGAGGTTGCGCCAGGCGGCGTGGATGTGGTTCGCGTTGTTCTGGGTGTTGTTGAACTCGATCAGGAAGGTCGGGCCCTGGACCTTGTAGGCGTGGCCGGTGTTGCGGTCGGCGGCGCCGGTCCAGGAGAAGTGGACGTTGTCGGCGCCGGCCTTCTTGATCTCGTCGAGCCAGGCGACGGCGACCTCGGGGGTCATGTCGGCGGCGAAGGACTCGACCAGGGCCTGGAGCATCGGCTTCTGGTCGGCGTTGAGTTTCGCGTAGGAGATCCCCTCGGCGGCGGAGGTCGGGGGCTGCGCGACGTTGGCGGCCCGGATGTCGGTGGGGGCCTTGTCGGCGGTGATGGCGACCTTCTTCTGGTCGGCGTCGAGCGACTGGAGGAGCCGGAGGGCCCGATCTTCGAGGTCGGCGAGGGTCCGGAGGCCCTGGCGCGGCCCCTGGCGGACCTCGCCGGGGTTGGACCCGAAGAAGGCGGGCGTCGCGGAGACGATCACGCCGTTCTCCAGGGCGAAGTTGAGCGAGAGATGATGCCCCTCGACCCGCCACCCCCACTTCCCGGCGTCGGACGGGTTGCCGAAGATCGACACGAAATAGAGTTCGGGGTCGCGGGCCGGACCCGAGCCCTTCTCCAGGTCCTTGAGGATCGCCTCCAGGCTCATGATGGTGGTCGCCTTGAGGAAGCCCGACCCGCCCAGGCCGGTCTGGAGCAGGCCGAAGGCGAGCGCCCTCTGCGCCGGCGTCATCGACTTCAGTGGCAAACCCTTGCGCGGCCGGGGGATGAAATGCCAGTTGAGCCGCTCGGGATCGTCGAACCCGAACGTGGCCTGGGCCTTCTGGGTGTCGTCGAGCGCCGTCAGGAGTCGGGCGGCCGACTCGCCCATCCGGTTGCCGGTGGCGTCGACCCGGGCGCCGGCCCAGAGGGCGATCCCGACGACACCCGCGGCGGCCATTGCCAGGCTCGGCTTGAGATTCTGCATGATCCACGCTCCTCGGGGCGGCGGGGGGCGGGACGTCGGGCGACCCACCGGCCGGCCCGATCGCACCGCATGTCTGGTCCGGATGGCGATGCCGATGCCTCGCGACCGGGCCATCGTACCGCCCCCGCGGCCCCCCGTCTTGCCATATTTTCTCGCCAATCGGGTCAATTCGGCGGGTTATTCGCCGCTTTGGCCCGATTTTCGTTACATAGGACCTGGGAAAGAGGTCCGTCGCAACCCTATAATTGGTTATATCCCGGCCGATGGCCTCCCCAGGGCCCCGGCGATTGCGGCGGTGCGACGTCGGGCCGCCAGAGGGTCACTGAAGATGGCGATGCAATTCGAGCCCGGCTCGACGACGATCGGCTGGATCGGGACCGGGGTGATGGGCTCATCGATGTGCGGCCACCTGCTGGCCGCGGGATACTCCGCGACGGTCTACAACCGGAGCGTCGAGAAGATCCGGGGGCTGGTCGATCGGGGCGCGAAGGCGGCCGGATCGCCCCGCGAGGTGGCCGAGACGTCCGATATCGTCTTCACGATCGTCGGCTATCCCGCTGACGTCCGGTCGGTGACGCTGGGCCCGGCCGGGACGCTGGAAGGGTCGAGGCCGGGCACGGTCCTGGTCGACATGACGACCAGCGAGCCGGCCCTGGCCGTCGAGATCGACCGCGCGGCGAAGGCCATGGGGGTCCATTCGGTCGACGCGCCGGTCTCCGGCGGAGACGTCGGGGCGCGCGAGGCCCGGCTCTCGATCATGGTCGGCGGCGACCCCGAGGTGGTCGAGGCGCTCCGGCCGGTCTTCGGCCTGATGGGCAAGACGATCGAGCACCAGGGCCCGGCCGGCTCGGGCCAGCACACCAAGATGGTCAACCAGGTCCTGATCGCCAGCGGGATGATCGGGGTCTGCGAGGCCCTGCTGTACGGCTTCAAGGCGGGCCTCGACCTGCCGACGGTCCTCCGGAGCGTCGGCAGCGGCGCGGCCGGGTCGTGGAGCCTGAACAACCTGGGGCCCCGGATGATCGCCGGTAATTTCGACCCCGGGTTCTTCGTCGAGCATTTCCTCAAGGACATGGGGATCGCCCTGGACGAGGCCCGCCGGATGAACCTCTGCCTGCCCGGGCTGGCCCTGGCCGAGCAACTTTACCGCGCCGTCGCGGCCCAGGGCGGCTCCCGCAAGGGGACGCACGCCCTGATGCTGGCCCTTTCCCGCCTCTCCTCCGTCGAGTGGACGGCGTCGTCCGCCCGATCCTGAACCGCCCCCCCGAGGGGCCACGGCGATGAGCATGCACTTCCCCGCAAGCGATCACGGCCCGGACGGACCCCGGCGCCCCCGCGTCCTCCTGGTGGACGACCACGACCTCGGCCGGCGGACCCTGGCCCGGCTCCTGGAGGCCCTGGGGTTCGACGTGACGTCCGTCGTCGACGGGACGTCCGCCCTGGAGGCGCTCCGGACGGCCCCGGAACCCGACTACGTCCTGACCGACGTCCGATTGCCCGACTTCGACGGCCGGGAGGTCGTCCACGCCGCCCGTCAGCTCGTCCCGACCCCACGGATCGCGCTGATCACCGGGTGGGACATCGAGCCCGACGAGCCCGACCGGATCGGGGTCGATTGGGTCTTCCTCAAGCCCGTGAACATCCAGGACCTGGTCGCCAAGCTCCAGGGGGCCCCCCCGCCCCACCTGGCGGCCGGCCGGGCCTGACCCGCCCCGAATCGTGAAACCGCCCCGCCCGCTCCCCTTGAGCAATCCGCCGGGTCCGGGTACACTCGGGGCTTTCCCGAGTGGCCCACCGGATGCGGCCCGATCCCCCCGCGCCCGCCGCGGGAGGTGCGAACTCGGCCCAGGTTCGTCCCCCATCGTCAACTCAGGAGAGCGTATGGCCAGTCGCCGCCGTGGAAAGGGCCGCCGCAAGGTGGGTCGCAAGAAGCGCCGGATGCGGAGCCGGATCCGCCATCGCAAGAAATAACCGCGACCGCCCGAGCCAGGCCGTCCCCACCGCGAGTCGGCCGGGGTCCCGCGATCCCGCCCACCCTCGACGCCCCGGGGTCCCCGACCTCCGGGGCGTCTTCTCGCGCCCGGGAGTCGCATCGGGGCGTCCCTTGTCCTGAATATCCCGATCCCGGCGGCGAATCCCCTATCACGTCGGGGACATCGGGGCCGACTCCGGCGCCCGAGGCCCGATCCCGGCAATGGAGCCGACACACGATGAGCCTCTCGGCCGAGCGAGGGAGGGGGATCCCACGCCCCCCCCGGAGAGCCCTGTGGAAGTACTGGCCGGCGATCGCCCTGGTGGCGATCCCGATCCTGATCCTGACCGTCTACAATGCTTGCAAGCTGGAGGTGGAGACCGGCAAGCAGGCCGTCCTGATCCGGAAGATCGGGCTCGACCTTGCCGGCGACATGGAGCTGGCCCCGCCCCCCGGCAAGGGCAAGGGGTATTACAAGGGGGTCCAGGTCGAGGGCCCCTACGGCGTCCTGACCGAGGGGCGTTATTTCTACAATCCGTTCGTCTGGTCCTGGGAGATCAGCGACCAGTTCGCGGTCCCCAGCGGCAAGATTGCCGTCCGGATCGCCCTGAGCGGCGATGACCTGCCGACCGGCCAGATCCTGGCGGATCCGGGCCAGAAGGGGATCCTCCGCAAGGTCGAGCTGCCGGGCCGATACGCCTACAACAAGTATGCCGAGGAGTTCGAACTCCACGACCCGGTGACCGTCCCCGCCGGCTTCCGGGGGGTCCTGACCCTCCTGGCGGGCCGGCCGCCCAGGGATCCCAACGTCTTCCTCGTCGGCAAGGGGGAGCGCGGGGTCCAGGCCGAGACGCTGGAGCCGGGGACCCACTATCTCAACCCCTATGAGGTCCGGGTCAGCCTGGTCGACTGCCGGTCCAAGCGGTTCAACCTCGGCGAGGGGGGGACGATGGACTTCCTGTCGTCGGACGGGTTCCCCATCACCCTGGACGGCGCCATCGAGTTCCGGGTGATCCCGGAGCGGGCCGCCGAGGTCTTCGTCAAGTACAACGAGGACCATAATGGCGACCTGATCGAGGAGGAGATCATCTCCAAGATCGTCACCCCGGAGAGCCGGTCGCTCTGCCGGACCGGCGGCTCGAAGCTCAGCGGCGGCCAGTTCATCAGCGGGATCGACAGCGTGGTCTTCCAGCGGAACCTGGTCAAGAGCCTGGAGGACAACTGCAAGAAGCAGGGTGTGGAAGTCCTCGCCGTGGCGATCACCCGGGTCGAGCCGCCGCAGGACATCGCCACCCCGGTCCGGGCCCGCGAGGTCGCCAAGCAGGAGTTGGCCCAGTTCACCCAGGAGAAGATGCAGCAGCTCTCCGAGGCCCAGCTCGGGATCCAGGTCCTCCTGGCCGACCAGAAGCGGAGGATGGTCGAGGCCGACCAGGCGGTCATCGAGCAGACGACCCGGGCCGAGCAGGACAATTCGGTCGCCGTCACGCTCGCCGAGCAGAAGCTCAAGGTCACCCAGACGCAACTGGAAGCCGCCAAGGACAAGGCCTCGGCGATCGTCGCCAAGGCGCAGGCCGATGCCGACGTGATCCGGTTCAACAACAAGGCCGATGTCGCCGGCCTGGGCGCCCGGGTCGCCGCGTTCGACGGCGACGGGTCGGCGCTGGCGCAGAACATCCTCGTCGGCAAGCTCGCGCCGGCGTTCCGGTCGATCCTGAGCAACTCCGAAGGGCCGCTGATGGACCTGTTCGGCCAGTTCGTCAAGCCCTCCGCCCGCAGGTCGCCCGCCGGCCCGGATGCCGCCGGGGCGCCGAGGGCCTGCGTGATGCCCGATCCCCCGTTCGCCACCGCGGAGGCCCAGCCATGAGCAAGCCGAACTGGTCCCGGGTCGCCCGGGTCGCCGCCGTCGTGGTGGCCGTCGTCGCCTTCGCCTACCTCGGGGCCTGGCAATGGGGGATCTGCCGGGTCGAGGTCCCGCCCGGCTACAGCATCCAGCTCCGATACAAGGGGCCATTCCCGTTCGCCCTCCGGGCCGTGGCCCAGGCGCCCGACGGCACCCTGGTCCGGCTCGACCCTTCGGGCCGGCCCGAGCAGGTCGGCATCCTGGAGGCGATGCCCGGCCCCGGTCGCCACTTCTATTCGCCGCTGGAATATCAGGTGGAGCTGGTCCCCGACATCAAGATCCGGCCCGGCAAGATCGGGATCGTCACCGCCAAGGTCGGCCGGAGCCGGACCGACGGGTCCTACCTGGTCGACAAGGAAGGCGACCGGGGCGTCTGGAGGCGGGTCCTCACCCCGGGGATCTATCGCTTCAACAAGTATGCCTATGACGTCGAGGTCGTCCCCGTCGACGCCTGCGTCGAGGCCCGGCCCTCGGGCCTGGCCGGCAAGGACGACCCGACCCTGATCCCGCCCGGCTATGTCGGCGTGGTGACCAACAAGGCCGAGAACAAGCTCACCGGCGAGAAGCAGGGGATCCAGGACGATATCCTCCAGCCCGGGATCTACTTCCTCAACCCCGCGGAGAAGCGGGTCGACATCATCAGCGTCGGCTTCAACGAGGCGACGATGATGGTCCAGTCCCGCGGCGGAGGCGAGCCGACCAGCAACCGCCTGGCCGGCGTCCTGGGCAAGGATCCCGAGTACGTCCCCGACACCGGGATCGGGTTCCCGTCCAGCGACGGCTTCCCGATCCACCTGGACTACACGGCGATCTGGGGGATCTTGCCCGACCAGGCCCCCGACGTCGTCCGCCATTTCGGCACCCTCAAGGACGTCCGGGAGAAGGTCATCTTACCCCAGATCGGCTCGATCTGCCGCCTCCACGGTTCGAAGCGGGGGGCCGTCGACCTCCTCGTCGGCGACACCCGCGAGGAATTCCAGACCGACACCTCGGAGGAGCTGGAGAAGGTCCTCTCCGAGAAGAACCTGACCCTCCTGTTCGGCCTGACCCGGCACATCTACGTCCCCAACCAGGTCCGGGAGCCGATCCAGAAGGCCCGGATCGCCGACGAGCTGACCCGGACCCGCGAGCAGGAGCAGCTCACCGCCAAGGCCCAGGCCGACCTGACCGAGGCCAAGGCCAAGGTCGTCCTCGAACAGCGGCGGACCCGGGCCGAGACCGAGAAGCTGATCGCCCAGCTCGCCGCCGAGGGCGAGAAGAAGGCCCGGGAGATCGAGGCCACCACCGAACCGCTCCGGGCCGAGATCGACGCCAAGACCGCCATCGTCCAGGCCCAGATCACCAAGGCCCTCGGCGAGGCCAACGCCAGGACCATCGAGCTGGCCAACCAGGCCGAGGCCGAACGCTACAAGCTCTACGTCCAGGCCCTCGGCGGCCCCGACGCCTACAACCGATACGTCTTCGCCGAGGGGCTGTCGAAGGACCTCCACCTCGCCGTCTTCTATGCCGGCCCGGGGACCTTCTGGACCGACCTCAAGGGCTTCGAGCAGGTGATGCTCGGCAAGCTCGCCGACGACTCCGCGGCCAAGACCAAGACTCCGGTCGCCGCCCGCCCCGCGGGCCGGTGATCCCGGATTGATGATCGGGCCGTCCACGGAGACCCGGCCCCACGCGGCCGGGTCTCCTCCGTCATGGCGTCCGATCCCGGGCCCGAAGAATCCGGAGGCCCTCCCCGGATCGTGTGGACGGATGACGCCGATCCGGGTAACCGGCTCGCATCATTGGGCGAGGCCTGCCCGAGATGTCGGCTTCGAAGGACGATCACGATGCTATTCGGCACGACCGAGGGACAGGGTTGGACCGAGACGCTGCCCACATCCCGCGGCGCGCCATTTACCGGACGGACTTTCTTCCGGGTCCACATCCCCGGCGATCGGGAGACCGTCCCCGTTATTTGCGAGATCTGGGCCACCGCCGATCACGCCGTCGAGGGGCATGCCCACGATTCCGACGAACTCCTGTTCGTCCTGAGCGGCGAGATCCGGGTCAACGGCCGCGTCTTGCGCGCGAATGAGGTGGCCTTCATCCCTCGCCATTCTTCGTATGAGGCCCGCGTCATGAGTATGGAGGGTGCCCACATTTTGCGGATGGAATTCCCGAATCCGGTGGGCGGCGTGCATGAGCCGGAATATGAGGCGAGGCCCTGGTCCGGGCCGGTGACGAGCGCGGGTTTCCCGGATCTTGGGGTGTGAATCGACGGTGGGAGGGGCGATCTCGCGGATGCATGCCCTCCGGCGGTCCTGGGCCGATCGTCTCGGGTCTCGGGGGGCAAATTGGCCTCATGACCGGCCGGGATTATAATTCCCCGATCGCCCGTCGTGCGAGATCCCGCCCCGATGCCTGGAGCCGGCCATGGACCATCGACCTTCGGAAGACCTGCTCGAATCGAACCATCCCTTCCCGGGGAACTATCAGATCAAGGCGATCGGGTCGGCGGCGGACGACTTCGTCGGCCGGGTGGTCGAGGCGGTCATCTCGGAGCTGGCGACGCCCGGCGAGCTGGATCACTCGGTCCGGATCACGCCCAACGGCCGCCACGTCTCACTCACGCTGGAGATGAACGTGCAGAGCGCCGATCAGGTCCGGGCGATCTATGCGAGACTCCGCGAGGTCCGGGGGGTGACGCTCCTGTTCTGATCGGGCGTCGGGGGTCCGGGGTGGGTTGACCCCGCGGCGCGGCCGCCCGTAGAGTGGGGATCGAGGGGCCGGGACCGCGTGTCGCCACGGCCCGGCCGGGGTTCGGGGCCACTCGACTCGGAACCCCGGCGACCGTCCCCGCCGACCGAGCCCGACCCATGCCCGAACGGATCGACCTTTCCCGGGCCGACGACCCGCGCGACGTCGTCCATCGCGCGGTGGCCTGCCTGGCCCAGGGGGGCCTGGTCGGCCTGCCGACCGAGTCGACCTACGGGATCACCGCCGGGGCGTTGAGCCCATCGGCCGTCGCCCGGCTCCGCCGCCTGGGGCGACCCGATGGCGCGGGGGCGTCGCCTTCGGGGCCGCTCCCGACACTCTTCCTGAAGGGGCCTGGGGAGGTCGGCGACTGGGCGGACGTCCCGTCCGAGGTCGGACGACGGCTGGCGGATCGGGCCTGGCCGGGGCCATTGACGCTGGTCCTGCCGGTCGCCCACCGCGGCCTGACCGGGCGGCTCCCGGCCGAGGTCCGGCCGTTCCTGGTCCGGGACGGCGCGATCGCCCTGCGGGACCCGGAGCATCGGATGGCCCGCGAGATCCTCCGGCTGATGCCCGGGCCCCTGATCCAGGTCGACCCGCCCGAGACCCACGGGGGCCGGGCCCCGACCCGGGCCGACGACCTCGACGGGCTCGATGACCTGGATATGATCCTCGACGTCGGCCCGACCCGTCACGGGGGCCCTTCGACCGTGGTGGCCGTCGGGGCCGGCCGATGGGACGTCGTCCGGCCAGGCGTCGTGACCGAGGGGGAAGTCGCCCGGATGGCCGGCACGATCGTCCTGTTCGTCTGCACGGGGAACACCTGCCGGAGCCCGATGGCCGAGGCGCTCTGCAAGGCCCTCCTCGCCGAAAGGCTCGGGTGCCGGGCCGAGGAGCTGGTCGACCGCGGCTACGTCGTCCTCTCGGCCGGCGTCTCGGCCACGGACGGGATGCCCGCGGCGTCCAACGCCATCGAGGTCGTCCGATCGCGGGGGGGCTCGCTGGCCGACCATGCCAGCCGGAGGGCCCTCCCCGAGCTGGTCCGGCAGGCCGACGTGGTCATCGCCATGACCGCCGACCACCTCGACATCCTGCTCGACCAGGTCCCCGAGGTCGCCCCCCGCGCCCGGCTCCTCGACCGCGACGGCGACGACATCGCCGACCCCGTCGGCTCCGACCTGGAGACCTACAACCGGACCGCCCGGCAGATCCACGGGCACCTCGGCGAGTTGCTCGACGACCTTGGCCTGTGAGGCCGGGATGCCAACCGGGTCAATAGAGCTTGCTCGTCGGGTAGGACCGGCGGATCACCTCGGCCCGGAGCCGGGCCAGGACGATCAAGTTCGCCAGCTTGAGCCAGATCAGCCACGAGGTAAGGGCGTAGGCTTCGCGGAAGTCGGTCAGCCCGAACGTGAAGAAGGCCAGGGCATACCAGAGTTCGAGGGCCGATCGGCGACCTTGCCGGCGCCGGTGGAGTACCAGGGCGGCGAATACCAGCCATGAGGCTCCTTCGGCGAGGTTGAAGGCGAGGTAGGCCGTCGAGAAGCCGGACCGGTCGCCCGGCCCGTATTGCCACCAAGTCCGCTTCCAGAGGATGTCGAGGAGCATGGGCCGATCATATCGGGTCGGGCCGGCCCGCGTCAGGCCCCGGGCCGGGTCGTTGCGGCGGCCTGCGGGAGTCAACCCCGGACGGCCGCCTCGACGACCTGGACGAACGGATCGGCCAGGCCCTCGACGTCGGCTTCGAGGATCGAGGGGACGAGCCCGCGCTCGCGGAGCAGGGAGTCGGCGCCGGGGTCGGCGGCGACCGGACGGGTCAGGACGACCTGGCCGGCCCGGGCCAGCCGGGTGAGGCGGAAGGCGACGCCGACGGTGGTCCCGAAGTAGTCGAGGTGGTCATTCAGGGTGGCGACCATGGCCGGGCCCCGATGGACGGCGACCCGCAGGTCGAGGTCGCGGGTCGCCTCGCCGCCGGCCAGGACCCCCGGCAGGTCGAGCGCCACCCGGAGCGCGGCCAGGGGGTCGGAGAACGCCGAGACCGTCCCCTCCAGGACGGTCTTGACCATCGCCCCGCCCTCGCGGCGGACCCGGTCGCCGATCAGGCGGAACTGCTCGTGGATGCTGGCGAAGGCCCGCGAGTCGCCCATCTCGGCGTAGAGGTCGCCGGCCCGGTCCAGGTCGGTGACGACCAGGGTCACCGTGTCGATGTTGATGAGCTGGCCGGGCGACAGGACCTCGCCGGGGAACAGCTCCCGGAACAGGGCCAGCGACGAGGCCCGGGCGGCCGTCAAGGCGTCGTCGCGCGGGGCGAGCCGTTCGACCCGGACCAGGACCTCGCGGTCGTGGCCGTTGGCCAGCGCGAAGACCTGCCCGCCGGGCCGGAGCGATCGGGGGAGGACCGCGTCAGGGCCCTCCTGGAGGTCGAGGTCCCATCGGCGGGCGGAGGCGTTGTGCTCGACCCGGAAGTCGATCGCGTAGGGGAGTTGCGGCCCCCGGAGCCGATACGAGCCCGCCTCCAGCGCCAGGTCGAGCGCGACCCGCTCGCCGGGGCCGACCCGGGCCTGCGCCGCGACGTGGGGCGAATGCGCCGGGCTCCCCGCGCAGTAGGTGGCCGGGTCGGCCTCGCGGATCTCCGGGTGGACCCGGAAGATTAGCTCGACGGAGTTGGCGAAGTCCAGCTCGTAGTCGAGCTGGCAGGCCTCGCACCGGCCGTGCTCGCGGAGGGCCCGGAGGGTGTCCATCACCTGCGAGGGGATCCGGCAGACCGGGCAGAGGATGTCCCAGAGCAGGGCCAGGACCCCCTCGGCCGCGCCCCGGAGGCACGCGTCGACCAGCGCGTCGGCCTCGACGTCCAGCCGGCGGGCCAGGGCCAGCGGCCGGATCCGGGCCACCTCCGGCGAGGGGGCCATCCCCAGGAAGTCGCCCAGCCGCTCGACCAGGGCCGAGTCGAACCCGCGCCGGCCCAGGCTGTCGAGCCACCGTTCCAGCCGCCTCCGGCGGTCGGCCCGGAGCGGCTCGGGGGCCTCGAACGGGTCGATCGACGGGTCGCGGCCGAGCTTGCCCTGCAGGGTCGCATCGATCCGCCGATAGACCCGCTCGATCGCCCTCCGGCCCTTGGTCCCGATCTCGACCGCCGCGACCGTCCGGCCGACCAGCCCCCGGGGCTTGACCTGGACCTTGTGCCGGAGCGTGGTCCCCTCCCCGGATCGGGGCGACAGCTCGACCACGCTGACGAACCACTCGAACGGGCCGCGCGAGAACTCGCGGACCACGCCCATCCGACGCCCCTCGATCCACTCGAACGGGTGCTCTCGCCAGGAGAATTCGAGCCCGGACTTGCGGAAATTGCCCGACCGCTTCGAGCCCCCGGCCTCGTCGTCGGCCTCGTCGGCGAACTTGACGGCCGAGAGGCCGATGGCCCGGTTGAACCGCTCGGTGTTGGAGACCAGCGGCCAGAGCGCCTGGGGGGACGATTCCAGGTCCCAGCTCCAGTCGTATGTGGTGACCTCGCGGGGGTCGCAATCCGGCAGGCGGGGATGGACGTCGAGGCCGGTCGGCTCGCCCCGGATCAGCCGCTCCAGGTCCTCGAGCATCTCGCCGGCGTTGGCGTACCGCCGCTCGGGGGCCTTGGAGAGCGCCTTGGCCACGATCGAGGACGCGGCGTCGCTGACCGTCGGGTTGATCGACCTGAGTTCGGGGGGCGGCTCGGACCGATGCCGCGCCATGACGATCACCGGCGAGTCGCCCAGGAACGGCGGCCGGCCGGCGAGCAGGGCGAACAGCGTCGCGCCCATCGAATAGACGTCGGAGGCCGGGCTGATGTTGTCCTCGCCGGAGCACTGCTCGGGGCTCATGTAGAGCGGGGTCCCCATGATCGACCCGGCCCGGGTCAGGATCAGCGACTCCGACTCCTCGACATGGCGAGCCAGGCCAAAATCCGAGAGCTTGACCCGGGGCTGGCCCGCCCCGGACGCCTCGTCGACGACCAGGATATTCTCAGGCTTGATGTCGCGATGGACGATCCCCCGCTCGTGGGCCACCTCCAGGGCCCGCGCCACGTCGGCCAGGATGGCCAGGGCCAGGGGCTCGTCGAGCCGCCCGCGCCCGGCGGTCCACGCGGCGAGGTCGACCCCGTCGACGAACTCCAGGGCGAGATAATGGATCCCGTCGTCCTCGTTGACCTCGATGAGGTTGGCGACCCTGGGGTTGTTGACCTCGGCCAGGAGCCGGGCCTCCTTGTGGAACCTCCGGAGCGATTCGGCCCGGCGGGCGAAGGCGGGGCGGAGCACCTTGATGGCGACGGCCGAGCCGTCGGCCAGGTCGACCCCCCGATAGACGGTCCCCATCGCCCCCTGGCCCAGCCTGGCCACCAGCCGGAACCGCCCGAGCTGCTCCCGGTCGCGCGACGCCTCTTCCTCGGGCTCGTCGGCGAGCGTGAATGCGCCCGTCACCGACGAGTCGCCGACCGGGCCCGAGCCGGCGACCCGGGTCGCCCGGATCTCCAGGACCTCGGAGGCGAGCCGGGCGGCCACGGCCCGGGCCGTCGGCCGGTTCGACGGGTCGGGGTCGAGCATCTCGCGGATCAGCCGGTCGACCGTCGACCCCGCGTCGAGGACGGCCGACGGGCCGTTGAAATGGTGGTCCAGGATCGCCCCCAGGGCGAAGACGTCGGCGGCGGCGTCGGGCGCGCCGCCGCGGACGACCTCGGGGGCCCGATACGCGGCGTCGGGGGAGTCGGCCGGGTCGGACTCCTCCGGCGACTCGAGGTCCAGGCCGGTCCAGTCCAGGGCCACGCCGCCCAAGTCGCGGGCCAGGACCGTACTCGGGCCGATCCGGCCGTGGGCGATCCCCAGCCGATGCCCGGCCGTCAGCCCATGGGCCAGGTCGACGGCGCGGGTGATCGCCCCGTCGGGGTCATGCCCGGCCTCGGCCAGGGTCCGCCCCTCGACCCACTCCAGCGCGATGATCGGCGTGGGGCCTTCCAGATCGGACGCGACGATCCGACGGCACGAGGGGTGATCCAGCAGCAAGGCCTTGCGGAGCCGCGTGGTCAGCTTCGCCCACCGTCCCGCGTCGGCCGACGCCCCGGAGAGGACGAGCAATTCGACCATCGACCCGTCGCTGCGATCGGTCGCCTGGTAGCGGGTCCCGTCGGGCCCCGCGCCGAGCTGGCTCATCAACCGAAATCGGCCGAAGCTCATGGGCGACCACCGCCGGAGATGGAGTGCGAGGTCTCGGGGCCCGGATCATCGAGACCGGGATGCCGGGGGCGGGTAACGATCAATCGTCCTTGATTCGGCCGATATCTCCAACAACTTTGTCCCGGTCACGGGAAACTCGGATCTGTCATCAACCTGCCTCTCGCTCAGCCCTTCCGATCCGGCTTGGGCGGCCGTGCGGGCCGGGCCGCGGCCCTCTCGACGCGGATGGTCCGGATCCGGGTGGGGTCGGCCCGGACCACGGTCAGGCGGTGGCCGTCGACGGTCACCGAGTCGCCCACCTTGGCGAGCCGGCCGAGGAGGTCGAGGATCAGGCCGCCGGCAGTCTCGGCGTCGGTCTCGGGGATTTCCAGCCCGCACGACTCGGCCAGGACGTCGATCGGGCAGGTCGCGTCGACCTCGAAGGAGTCGTCGCCCAGGGCGGTGACTTGCGGGGTCTCGCGGTCGAATTCGTCCTGGATCGGCCCGACCAGCTCCTCCAGGACATTCTCCAGGCTCACCATGCCGACGACCCCGCCGTACTCGTCCAGGAGCATCGCCAGATGGACCTTGTTCCGCTGGAACTCGACCAGGAGCTGGTCGAGCCGGAGCGACTCGGGCAGGAACGGGACCCGACGCGCCGCCTTCCGGAGGTCGGGACGGGCCCCCGACGGCCCGCCGGCCCGGAACAGGTCCTTGACGTGGATCATGCCGATCACGGTCGTCAGGTCATCCTCGCAGAGCGGATACCGGGTATGACCGGCCTGGCGGGCGACCCGGAGGTTGTCCTCCAGCGGGCGGGACAGGCTGAGATAGGCGATGTCGGGCCGGGGGACCATCACCCGCCGGGCGGTCTTCTGCTCCAGGTTGAGCACGTTCTCGATCATCACCCGTTCGTTGCGCGTGAGGTGCCCGCCGGCGACGCTCTCGGCGACGATGTGGCGGAGTTCTTCCTCGGTGTGGGCCACCTCGGCATGGTCGGACCGCCCCAGGCCGATCGCCCAGAGGGTGAGGTTGCTGGCGTTGTTCAGCAGCCAGATGAACGGGAAGAACAGGTAATAGAACGCGATCAGGACCGGCGCCGTCCAGAGCGCGATCGGCTTGGCCGACCGGATCGCCAGGCTCTTGGGGGCCTGCTCGCCCAGCGCCATGTGCAGGAACGTCACGCCCGAGAAGACCAGGATCCAGGCGATCCAGGCCATCGACACCGATAAGGCCCCGATCCGGAGGCCTTTGCCCAGCCAGGAGCCTTCCAGGGACGGCTCGATCGCGTCGCAGACCTTCTCGATCTCGAAGCCCAGTGCGAGGCTGGCCACGGTGATCCCGAGCTGGGAGGCCGACAGGTAGGCGTCGAGGTGGTCGAGCGCCTTGCTGGTCATCTTCGCCGCCCAGTTCCCCTTGTCGGCGAGCTGCTCGATCTGGCCGGTCCGGACCTTGACCAGGGCGAACTCGGCGGCGACGAAGAACCCGTTGACGAAGATCAGGCCGGCGATGATCGCGAACTGCGAGACGGCCATGGGGCGGGGCGTCCGATGGGAGGGGTCCCCGGTCGGCCGCGCGACGTCTCAATTTCCCGGACGTCGCGTCGGCCCCCGGGACGACCGGCGATTATAACCGAATCGATGCGCCGACGTACACCACATTTCGCCGGTCGGTCTCCCTAACCCGGGAACCTCCCGTCATCTAAGGCCCGACCGCGCCCGGCCGGTGGCCGGGATTTTCCCTTGCCAGCCCGCGCGATCCCCCTTACGCTGCCCTCATCCATCGATCCGTCGACGACAGACCGGCCAGGCCTCCCGGAGCGACCCGATGCCGATGACCTTCGCGTCCCGATTCGCGGCGATCCTGGCCCTCGCGACGATCGCCCCGACCGTCGCCCTCGCCCAAAAACCCCCGGCGTCGCCGACTGCGCCGCAGGCGGTCAAGAAAGAAATCAAAGCCCTCCCCCCCGTCGACATCCCCGACGACCCTCCCCCGCACGAAGGGGCGATGATCACCCTTCCCTACACCATAGATCCGACCGACATCATCGTCGTCGAGGTCCTGGAAGCCCTCCCCGGCCGACCGATCAGCGGCGAACGGCTGGTCCGACCCGACGGCAAGATCAGCCTGGGTTTCTACGGCGAGATGGACGTGATGGGCCTGACAACCGTCCAGGTCAAGGAGAAGCTGATCGAGCACCTTCGACATTTCCTCACCGAAGAGACCCTTGGGCTCCACCGATATATCGGCGAGGCGGCCGGGGCTCCCGCTCTCGGAGAGGACGAAGCGATGCCGGGGGATCCGGAACTACCGCCGTTACTCCCGCGAAGAAACCCGTTCGATCCGGAGGTCAAGCCGCCCGTCGAGCCGCCGCCCGCCCCTCCTGCCGATCGAAAGCAGGAGCCCGATCCGCCCGCCCCCGCGACGGGATCGAGGCCATCGGCGTCGACCCCGACGGGGCGTCATCCCACGCGGGGCGTGGTCCGATTTTCGAGCCGGCAAGACAAGCCGCCGGGCCCCCAGAAGGCACCCCGACCGAAGGTCCGCGACCCCCTCCCCGAGCGGCCAGCCAACGAAGCCCCGGGACGCCCGATGTTCCCAACGGATCGACCTGAGATGGTCCCTGTCGAGCCGGCCGATTCTGATCGCGCCTTCGCCGACGTCACGGCTTACAACAGCAAGTGTTATTACGTCCAGGGTGACGTCGGCGTGCCCGCCCGCCTGCCCTACACCGGAAGAGAGACCGTGCTCGACGCCCTCAACTACTCGGGGCGATTGACCTCCTCGGCAGACCCGAACAACATCCACCTGCGCCGTCCGGCCCGCGGGTCCAAACCGGCCAAGGATTACAAGATCGATCTGGAAGCGGTCCACAACGGTGAGGCCAATGCCAACCTCCAGCTCTTCCCCGGCGACCGTCTGGTCGTTGGCCGAGACCCGGTCGTCAAGGCTTCGAACGATCTGGACCGGCTCGCCGCGCCGATGACCACGCTCCTGAACCAGATGTTCCTCTATGGGACCGCGACCAGGACGCTCACGGCCGCCGGTCCGCTCGACTATGCCGTCCGGCTCCGGCTCGGCGGACGGACTTACACCATCCAGCCCGATGAGGGAGCGGCGACGTCGAAGGCGAGGCAAGACGCTATGATGAAGGAGTTCGTGGAGGTCTGGTCGGCGCTCGTCAAGCGCAACGGCGGCCAGCCGATCGACGAGAGGGCATTCCGAGACATCCTGATGCGCCGCCTCGCCCCGGCCCCGGAGGCCGTGCCCGAGAAGAAGTGATCCGGGACGACGGCCGGCGTGGACCTCCCCGGGGCCCGCGCCGGCCCGGGGTCACTCCGGGAGCGGCTGCCCCTTGGTCTCGGGGGCGAACGGCAGGGCGGCCAGGCCGACCAGGAACACGAGGCACATGGTCACCCCGGCGTACCGGAACGGGAGCGCGGGGTCGACGCTCTTGTATCCCGCGTAGACCTCGCTGGTCAGGAGCCCCAGGGTCAGGGGGCCCGCGGCGGCGACGAGCCGGCCCACGTTGTAGCAGAACGACGTCCCGGTGCTCCGGAGCCGGGTGGGGAACAGCTCCGGGAAGTAGATGGCGTAGCCGCCGAACAGGGCGAGCTGGCAAAATCCCATGATCGGGATCATCCAGAAGATGTCATAAAAATCGTCCAGGAACCAGAACGTGAAGGCGGTCGACGCCATCGCCAGCACGAACGAGAGGGCGAATGCCGGCTTCCGGCCGGTGTACGCCGTGATCCGGCTGAAGGCGTAGATCCCGAAGAATGCCCCGAGGTTCTGGAGCAAGAACGTGATCCCGGTCCAGAAGGTCAACTTGCCGCTGACGTACTGCTTCAGGGCGTCGCCGGTGAGGTGGAGCTGATCCGTCCCCAGGTCGGTGAAATGGGCCCGGAAGATGGTCCGGATCATGTCGACGCTGAAGAAGCCGATCCCCCAGAGCCCGACCACCCCGGCGAATGCCAGGAGCATCCCCACGATCGTGTTCCGCCGCCACCTCGGGTCGCCGAACAGCTCGGCGATCGACCCCAGCTTCGGGCCGTCGTTGGCCAGCCCCGACTCGCGATCCGCCCGACGCCTGGCGTCGGCGGCCTTCCACTTCTCGGGCTCCTTGAGCTTCTTGAAGATGAACAGCGACAGCAGCGCCGGGAGCACGCCGATGACGAACATCCACCGCCAGGCGGCGCCGATCACGCCCGACTTCTCCGCCTCGCCGAGGCCGATGCTCAGGACGGCCGCCAGCATGTTGCCGACCGCCGAGAGCGCCTGGAGCCATCCCAGGGCCATGGGCCGGGCGCGGTCGGGCATCACCTCGGCCACCAGCGACACCCCGACCGCGAACTCGCCGCCGACGCCCAGGCCGGTCAGGAACCGGTAGAAGGCGAAGTCTCCGAACCCCGTGGACAGGGCGCTCAGGCCCGTGAACAGCGAATACAGCAGGATCGTCAGGAGCATGGTCCGGGCCCGGCCGATCCGGTCGCCCAGGATCCCGAAGGCCAGGCCGCCCAGGGCCCAGCCGATCATGAAGATCGTGGTCGAGTAGGCGGCATACTTGTCGACCCTCAGGTCGTCGGGGCTGGCCTGGATCAGGAAGGTGATCGCCGGCTTCCGCGCCAAGTTGAAGAGCTGCTGATCCATGGTGTCGAACAGCCAGCCCAGGGCCGCCACGATCAGGACGAACCAGTGGTACTTCGTCAGGTCCTTGTACCAGGGGCCGGAATCGGGCAGGTCGTCCGGCGAGGGGGCCTGGAGGTCGCTGTGTGGATGCATGGTGCGGGCTCTCCGGTCCGGCGGACGGGTCGGGATCGGATCGGTCGATGGCGGTCGAAGATAACACCATCGGGCGGGCGTTTCCGCAACCCGCCCCGGAAATTCCGCCGGCTCGACCGGGCCCCGTCCGGCGGTTAGGATCGGACGGATGAGACGGCCCGCGATGATCGTGGTTGCGGCGGGGGCGATGCTGGTGGCGGGGCTCGCCCTGGCCCTCCGGTCGGGCCGGATCCCGCTGGGCGTCCCCGGCGAATGGGAATGGCAGCGGGTCCGGCCCGGGCCTTCGGCCGGGCCGATCGCCTTCGCGCTGGCGGGGATCGCCGCCTATGCCGGATTCGCCGCGGCCGGATTCCGGGCGATGGCCCGCGAGGGAGGCCGTCGGCGACGGTCGGCCTGGCTGGCGGGGCTGGTGGTCGCGGCGGTCGCCGTCCAGGGGGTGGTCCAGGAGGGGGCGCCTCCGGGATACGGGCTGTCGAAGTGGATCTTCGCGCTCCACCCTTCCGGGTCGAGCGGCTATTACACGGTCGCCCGGTGGCAGATGGGCGACGCCCGGAAGTTCCTGGCCGATTACCCGACGTGGATCCGGAAGCAGGACGCCCTGCACGTCGGGACGCACCCTCCCGGGCTGTTCCTGACGGCCCGGGCGCTCCTGGTCGCGATGGGAGCGAACCCCCGGGCCGCCCGCGCGGTCGTGGACGCCAGCCCTCCGTCGGTCATCACGGCGATCCTGGCCCTGCGCGATACCGATGGCCTGACCCGGGCCGATGCCGCGGCCCTCTCGCTGACCGGGGCCCTCACCCTGCTGGCCTGCGCCTCGACGGTGGTGCCCCTCTACTTCCTGGCCCGGTCGAGCCTCCCCCCGGCGTCGGCCTGGGCCTCGGCCGCCCTCTGGCCCCTGGTCCCCTCGGCGATCCTGTTCCAGCCGACGGCCGACACCGCCTTCCCCCTGCTGGCGACCTCGGCCCTGGCGCTCGCCGTCCGGGCCCGGCGCCCGCCGGGCGGGTCCGGCCCGGTCCTGGCCTTCGGATCGGGGTTGGTGATGGCGGCCGGGATGGTCTTCACGCTCGCCTTCCTGGCGGTCGGGCTGGTCGCGGCCCTGATCCTGGCCACGCCGCCCGGCCCGGCCCCGAGGCGGCGGGCGGCCCTGATCGCCTCGACCGGCGCGGGGTTCCTGGCGGGGGCGCTGGGATGGTGGGCCGCGACGTCGTCCGACCCGTTCGCGACCTGGTGGGCCAACCAGGCCAACCACGCCCGGTTCTACGCCGAGTACCCGCGGAGCTACCGGGCCTGGATCGTGGCCAACCCGGTCGAGCTGGCCGTCGCGATCGGCCTCCCCGCGACGGCCTGGGCCCTGGCCGCCCTCGGCTCGCCCCGGCGGGTCCCGCGCGAGGCCTGGGCGACCCTCTTGGTGCTGGCGGCGCTCACCCTGACCGGCCGGAGCCTGAGCGAGGTCGCCCGGCTCTGGCTCCCCCTGATGCCCCCGCTCCTGGTCGCCTCGGGCGCCGGCTTCGGGAAGCTCGGCGGCGGCGCCTGGTCGTTGGCGATCACGACGGCATTGATGGGCGCCCAGGCCCTGATCCTGGAGGCGACGATCCAGGTGGTCTATCCGGTCTGATGCCCGATCTATCGGATCAGTGTCGATTCAAAACACGTCCATCATATGCTCGCCCCCATGTTCCGGGTTGCCGATCAGGCGTTGTCCGCTCGGGTCGACGACCCAGTCGAGCAATTCGAGCGGCACTTGACCGATCAGCACGGGTAACCCGTCGTCGATCTCGGCCACATCCAGGGCGCAATCGCGCCCCTGGACCGTCAATCGGACGGCGCTGTACATCGGCAAGGACACGGTCCCGCCGATCCCCCGGGCCGGTCGCGTGCGGAAGTGACGGAGCCCCAACCGGGCGACCAGGCTCCGGGGGAGGAGGAGTCCGGTCGCGCCGGTGTCCACCAGGGCATCGGGCACATCCACGCTCCGGACGTCCTCCGGCGGGATCAGGCCGCGTTCGCGGCTCTCCACGTCGAACAAGTTTTCGACCTTCACGGCGACCGTCACCTTGCCCATCGATCCGGTCTCCATGCCGGCCTCCTTTCCATCCGCTTCGCTTCTGCCCGCGGCTCACCGCCCGGGGACAAGCTCGCCGACGCCGGACCGGGCTTTCTCGAAGGCCAGGACCGCCTTCCGATGCTTATCATCGGCCTTGCGGGTCGCGATTTTTTGGATGGCCATGACGTCGGCCATCTGCTCGGCGACCTCGTCCCGGAGCGCCCGGACCGATTCCTCGGACTTCCTGAGTTCCTGGCGGCGACCATCCAGGCCCCCCGCGCGTTCTTCGCGGGACCGATCTGGGTCCTGCGGGGGTGGATTGGGGCCGTCCGCCGGGGCGGCCCCCAGGGTCGCTAGGGGAAGGAATGCGAGGGCCCAGCGGACCCGGTTGGTCACGGTTCGCGGCATCAAATAGTCGTCCCCTCATCCTCGGGAGTCCTTCGGGCAGGAGCCCCATCGAGCTTACCCGATCCCGGGATCAGAGGTAGACGTGGGTGACCCGGACGCCCAGCTCGGCGTCGACCTGGACGAGTTCTCCCCGGGCGACCAGTCGTCCCCCGGATGTCAGGTCCACGGGCTCCCGGGCGTGGCGGCCGAGTTCGAGGACGTCGCCGGGCTTGAGGTCGGCGACCCTCCGGATCGGCAGGTTGAGGCGGCCGATCTCGACGGTGAGCGTCACCGGGACCTCGGCCGGCGCGTGCGGGCCTTCGGTCGGGTCGGCGGGCGAGGTCATGGCCAGGGTCTCCCGGGGGCGAGACTCGCGCCTCAGGGGCGAGTCGAGGATCAGGCGGGCGGCGGCGGAGTCGGGGGCCGGCCGGGCGAGGTAAGAATACCGGCCGGCCCGGTCGGTCAGGGCCAGTTCCACGGCCCCTTCGGGGCTCCGGGGGGTCCCCCGAAGCGGGGCGCCATCGATCAGGAGGAGCGAGCCGGCGCGGAGCCGGTCCAGGCCCCGGGGCATCGTGACCCGGCCCGCCTCGGCCTGCCAGGCGCACTCCAGGTCGGCGAACCGGCCGATCGGGACCGGGGGATCGTCCGGGGCGGGCGGGTCGTCGACGAGCCAGAGGGCCAGGAGCGATTCCGGGACCCAGAGCCGGGCCGAGGCGGTGACCTGGCCCACCCGGACCCGCCAACGCCAGGTGACCACCGGCCCGAGGCCGGCCGGGTCGAACGGGTCGGGGCCGACCCGGTCGAGGGTCAGGTCCCATGGGCCCATCGGGCCGGGTCGCTCGTCGAGCCGATCGAGCGCCCGGGCCATCACGAACGAGAGGATGCCGCACTCGACCGGGGTGACCTGCAACCGGCCCTCGGCCGGGGCCCGGTCGAACCCGAGGAGCCGGTCGACCAGCCCATGCGCCAGGGCCGGCTCGATCCCGAAGCCGACCCGGGTCGCCATCCGGGGCCAGTGGAACTGGGCGACGATCCCCGACCGCCTCAGGCCCGCCGCCCTCCAGTGGACCTCGAAGCGGTCGGCCGTCAGCCCGTCGCCGAGCAGGCCGGCGACCCCGCCGAGCGGGCCCTCGGCGCCCCGGCCGGGCCCGGCCAGGCCCAGCCGGGCCTCCAGCCGGACCTGCCGCCGGGTCAGGCTCGGCAGACAGCCGAGCGGGCCGGCGTCGACCGAGGGCCGGCCGAGCGTCCCGTGGGGTCTCCAGGGGTCGGGGCCGTCGTCGAGGCTCACGACGCCCCCCCGAGCCCGGCCGCGATCCGACCCTCGGCGAGGAGTCGGGCCCAGGCCGCCTCCAGGACCCACGATTCCCAGGCGACGAGCGCCCGGGCGGGGATCGCCGGCGGGCTCGGGTCCCTCATCCGCCTGGCCGCGCCGTACGGGATGTGCTGGATCGCCCATCGGGCCCGATGGGGCTCCGACGCCGCCAGGAGCCGGCCGAACGTCAGGAGGCCCAGGAGATAATGCCCCCGGCGACGATCGTCGCCGATCGCCCGGAGGTCGGCCCTCGCGGCCGGGACCAGCCGGGGGTCCGGCGTCCCGATCGACCGGCGGAAGAAGGCCAGGCGGACCCGGTCGAGGTTCGTCATCCGGACCAGGGCCTCGTCGACCTCCGACGGCCCGGGGCCCCGGAGCGAGAAGGCGTGCTTCACCGCCCCGCAAGCCTTGACCAGCCGGGCCAGCTCCCGGGGCCGGAGCCGGGCCAGGGCGACGATCACGGGCGGGTCGTCGGCCCGGTCGGCCACGTCGCCCACCAGCCGCTCGGCCCAGAGGGCGAGGGCCCATCCGATCGCGTCGGGGTCCGGGGGCCGGTCGGGGCCCGGGGCCGGGTGGCCCGCGCCCGGTCCGATCCGGATCGCATCCCGGATGGGCGGCGCGGCGAGGGCGGCGATCGCGAGCCGGACGGAGGGCGATTCGGCCCGGAGGGCCCGGACGAACCACGACGGGTGGACCCGGGACGGGTCCGGGCGGGCCGAGGCCTCGTGGTCGCGGCGGAGGTCGGCGAGGGCCGATTCCGGGGTGGCCTCGCGATCCGCCGCCCGGGCCGACCGGAGCCGATCGCGCCAGCCCGGCGAGAGACGAGCCCAGGCGAAGGGGTCGGCCGGCCCTCCCCAGGCCCGGATCGCCCGGAGGAACGCGCGATCGGTCGTGCTCGGCGAATCCGCGGTCCCGGGCACGATCGGCCCTCCCCTGGTCGGCGGCCCGGGGCTCACGTCCCGGCGTCGAACCGGACGGTCATCGCGACCTCCCCGGCCGACTCATCGTGCGAGACCTCGTCGAAGCGGCCGCGGGCGATCGCGCCCCCGAGCCCCTCGGCGCCGCGGGGAGGGTCGTCGGCGAACCATCCGGATTCGTCGCGGAGGGTGACGACCACGCCGTCGGCGTCGCGGCGATGGTGGAGGGCCGCGACCGGCCCGATCCCGTTCCGGGAGCCCCAGTCGACGGCCCGGGAGACGATCTCGACGAGGGCCTGATCGAGCCGGAGCGCGGCGTCCTCGCCGATCGGGGTCCGGGCCAGGAGCAGGCCCCAGAGTCGCCCGATGTCGCGGAGCGGGGCGACGTCGCCGCGGGCGTCCAGCGCGATCAGGCCCTCACGATCCCCCTCGGCGATCCGCCGCCGCCAGGACTCGGCGTGGGCCAGGGCGGCGAAGATGTGGTCGGGGGTGTAGGGCTTGGAGACGTAGTCGGTGATCCCGCCCCGGAACCCCTGGAGGCGGTTCTCGGCCTGGAGCCTGGCCGTGACCATCACCACGGGAATCGCGTTGGTCTGCCGGCTCCGCTTCAGGGCCCGGCAGACGTCGTGGCCGTTGATGTCGGGGAGCATCAGGTCGAGGAGGATGATGTCGGGCCGGAGGCGACGGGCCTTCTCCAGCGCCTCGCCGCCGGTGAACGCCGACTCGGTCCGATAATCGCGGAGCTGGACCAGCATGGAGAGGAGCTGGTTGGCCTCGGGCTCGTCTTCGACGATCAGGGCGATCGGCATCGGGTGATCCTCGGGTCTCATCTGACGCGCGCCGGGGGCGGCCGGCCCGTCAGCCCGTCCCCCCCCGCTCCGGTCCCGCCGATGCATCGGGTCCCGGTAATTCTATCCCATCCTCGGGGGATGGTAATGGGTATCGGGGGAGCCGGATGGTGATCCGGGTCCCCTCGCCGGGGTCGCTCTCGGCCGAGACCCGGCCCCCGTGGAGCTCGACGAACTGGCGGACGATGCTCAATCCCAGCCCCAGCCCGCGCTTCTGGAAGCCGAAATCGCCCGAGGAATGGCGGCTGGGGTCGAATTCGGTGAAGAACGGCTGGAACATCCGCCGGAGGGCCCGGGGCTCGACGCCGATCCCCCGGTCGGCCACGACGACCTCGGCCTCGTCGGCCGAGGCCAGGCGGGCCCGGAGCGCCACCTGGCCGCCGTCGGGGGTGAACTTGATGGCGTTGGTCAGGAGGTTGAGCACGGAGTCGCCGATCTTGGCGGCGTCGACCTCGAAGGCGCCGAGGTCCGGGGCGACGTCGACCTCGATCCGCTGGCCCCGGGCGGCGACGAACGGCTCGACCCGGCCGACGACGTCGCGGAGCAGGCCGGCGAGGTCGACCGCTTCGCGGCGGATGGTCTGGCGGAAGTCGGCGGCCCGCATCAGGGTCAGGGTGTTGGCCACGAGCTTGGCGAGCTGGCGGGCGCTGCCGGCGATCCGCTCGACGATCTCGCGCTCGCGGGGCTCGCGGTCGGGGTTGAGCAGGCGGAGGAGCTCGCTGAGGCCCAGGACCAGCGTGATCGGCGTGTTGAACTCGTGGCTGGCGACCTCGATGAACGCCCCCTTGAGGACGTTGGCCTCGGCCAGCTCCTGGTTGGCCCGGGTGAGCTGGCCGTTGGCCTCCTGGAGCTGGACGATCAGCCGCTTCCGCTCGGCGAGCAGCTCGTATTGCTCGGCCGCCTGGCGGATCAGGCCCTCCAGCTCCAGGGGGTCCCAGGGCTTGAGGATGTACCGGAAGATCCGCCCCTCGTTGACGGCGTTGATCACCGCCTGGATGTCGGCGTAGCCGGTGAACAGCATCCGGACGGCGTCGGGCCGCATGAGCCGGGCCTGGGTGAGGAAGGCGTCGCCGGACATCCCGGGCATCCGCTGGTCGGAGAGGATGACGTGGACGTCCTCGCGCCGGAGGATCTCGACGGCGGGGACCCCGGCCTCGGCGGTCAGGACGCGATAGGCGCGGTGGAACAGGTGCCGGAGGCTCTCCAGGACGTCGGGCTCGTCGTCCACCACCAGGAGGGTATGTCGCCGCCCTTGCATCGCCGTCTCCCATCCTCCGCGCGCCCGCAGGAAGCTCGCGATGAGGCCGGGCGCCGGCGCTCATCGGACGGTCCGGGCCCGATCGGCCGGCGATCAGCCGGTGGCGGCCGGGTTGCCGCCGAGCCTGCGGACCTCCTCCTCGAGCAGGGTCACGCGGTGCTGGAGGCTGGCGATCTCCCGGCGGAGCTTCTCACCCTCGTCGGCGTCGGCGATCAGCCGCTCGTACTCGACGGTGGCCTGGCGGACCGCCTCGAGCAACTCCTCGGGCTGCCAGGGCTTCTTGAGGAACTGGTAGACGTGGCCCTGGTTGATCGCGGCGATGATCGACTCCAGGTCGGCATATCCGGTGAACAGCATCCGGACGGCCTGCGGGTTCTTGGCCTTGATCCGGGTCAGGAGCTCGACGCCGGAGACCTGGGGCATCCGCTGGTCGGTCATGATGATGTGGACCTCCTCCTCCTGCATCAGCCGGTATCCCTCCTGGCCGCTGTGCGCCTTGAGGACCCGGAATTCGCGGCGGAGCAGGTCGTGGACCGAGTCGCAGACGTCGGGCTCGTCGTCGACGATCAGGAGCGTGTACTTGGCGGGGACTCGCATCGCGGTTCCTCGGGGAGGGATCTCGCTCGGCTCACGTCGGGGGGGGATTCAGCGGCAGGAGGACGCGGAACCGGGTCCCCTGGCCGGGGGCGCTGATGACGTCGATCTTGCCGCCGTGGCCGGTGACGATCCCGTGGCTGATCGACAGCCCCAGGCCGGTCCCCTCGCCGACCGGCTTGGTGGTGAAGAACGGGTCGAACAGCTTGGGGAGGCTGTCGGCGTCGATCCCGCAGCCGTCGTCGGCGATCTCCACCGCGTAATAATCCCCCTCGGGCCGGGTGGCGATCTCGATCCGCCCCCCCTGCTCGCGCCCGGAGGTCTCGATCGCCTGGACGGCGTTGACCAGCAGGTTGAGCATCACCTGGCTGATCTGCGAGGCGACGCACGAGACCCGGCGGGGCGACTCGTGCGACTGGATCACCTCCACGCCCCGCCGCTTGATCCGCCCCTGGATCATCTCCAGGGCCGGAGCGATCAGCTCGGGGATCATCACCGGCTCCATGACCGGCGCCGAGGTCCGGGCCAGGCCCCGGAGGTTCTGCACGATGTTGGCGACCCGCTGGACCCCGTCGCGGGTCCGGGCCAGCATCCGCTCCAGGTTGGACCGGACGTATTCCCAGTCGAGGTCGTCGCCCAGCTCCTCGATCTTGCGGAGCCGTTCGGGGTCGACCGAGCCGATCGCGGCGTGGGCCTCCCCGTAGCAGTCCATCATCGCCAGGATCCCCTTGAGGTCGCGCTCCAGGACCGCCAGGTTGTTGCCGACGTAGGCCAGCGGGTTGTTGATCTCGTGGGCCACCCCGGCGCTGAGCAGGCCGATCGAGGCCAGCTTCTCCGACTGGACGAGCATGGCCCGCATCCGCTGCCGCTCGGTCTGGTCGCGGATCGATCCGATGTATTGCAGCTCCCCCTCGCCCTCGACGGCGCTGAGCGAGAGCTCCAGCGGGAACTCCTCGCCGTCCTTGCGGCGGCCCTTGAGCTCGACGGTGTGGCCGACGCGCGCCGGGGCCGGCTCCGGGGCGCTGCCGTTGGACCGGGGCCGGGCGTCGCGGAGGGCCATGGGCATCAGGTCGGACAGGGGACGGCCGATCACCTCGTCGGCCGAGTAGCCGAAGGTCCGCTCGGCGGCGGGGTTGAACAGGGTCACCCGGCCGTCGCGGTCGGCCACCACGACGGCGTCGTGCGACCCCTCGGTGAGCCGGCGATAGCGGGCCTCGGAGCTGAGCAGGTCGCGGTTCTTGGCCTCGATCGCCTGGGCGTTCTGGAGTTCCGCGTCGGCGAACTGGCGGCGGGCCTCCTCCAGCGCCTTGCGCTCGGTGATGTCGCGGCAGACGGCCAGGACGCCCACCTGGTCCTCGAACTGGATCGTCGAGGTGCTGATGTCGACCGGGACCACCTGGCCTTCCCTGGTCCGGTGCCGCCCCTCGAAGCCGACGTGCCGCTTCTCCAGCTGGCGGCGGAGCCGGTCGCCGAAGCCGGCGGCGAAGTCGGGGTCGTCCAGGTCGCTGGTGTGGAGCTTGAGGAACTCCTCGCGGGTATACCCCATCCGACGGCACGCCGCGGGGTTGGCGTCGAGGATCCGCCCCTCCATGTCGTGGACGAAGACGACGTCCTCGATCCCGTCGAACAGCGCCCGGGCCCGCCGCTCCGAGGCGACCAGCGCCGCCTCGGTCTGCTTGCGGGCCGTGACGTCCTGCATGGTGCTCCGCATCCCGACGATCCGGCCCTCGGCGTCGTACCGGTATCGCTCCTCGATGGCGACGATCAGCCTCCGGCCGTCGCGGGCGACATAGGGCCGCTCCAGCGGGACCAGGGGCAGCTCGCCCCGGAGCTTGGCCCGGACGGCCTCCCGGGCCTCCTCGCGCCGATCCTCGGCGACGAAGTCGACGACCGGCCGGCCGAGCATCTCCTCCCGGGGGTGGCCGAGCATCTCGCACTCGGTCCGGTTGATGTTGACGATCGTCCCCCCGGTGTCGATCTCGTGGTAGCCGAACGGGGCCTCGTCGTAGAGCCGGCGGAATCGCTCCTCCGACTCGCGGAGGGCCTTCTCGACCTGCTTGCGCTCGACCGCCTCGGTGACGAAGCAGAAATAGCCCCGGACCCGGCCCGTCTCGTCGCGGTCGACCTCGACGACCGCCTCGACCGGGACCAGCGAGCCGTCCTTGCGGCGGTATTCCTTCTCGTAGCGGGCCGAACTCCCGGTGTCCAGGAGCCGCCCGAGCGCGAGGTGGCCGGGACCTCGCCAGCATTCGGGCGTGATGTCGTCGACCGTCATCCGGCGCAATTCGTCGGCCGAATAGCCGGTCAGGGCGGCGAATGCCGGGTTCACCTGGACGAACCGCAGGTCGAGGTCGATCGCCACGAACGGCTGGGCGGCCGACTCCAGCAAGCGGCAGAAGTACCAGGTCTGCGCGTCCACCGGGGGGGGATTCACGGATGACGGCCCTCGCGCCTTTCGGCCGGCTTTGTTCCCGATCGGGACCGCGGGCCCGTCCGGCCCGGGCATCGCCCGACTCCGGCGGGCCGGCGAGAGATCGCCTCGGGACCGTCCGGGGGCGGGAAACCCCTGCTGGCCTTGACCGGATGCCTCGACGGATTCACCATAACAGGACCGGGCCTGGAAGGCCAATGGAGTCCCCACCCGGCCCCACCCGATCGGACGAGTTCATGCCCGCCTTCACCCACCACGTCTTCGTCTGCGGGAATGCCCGGGAGCCGGGCCATCCCCGGGGGAGCTGCGACCCCGGCGGACGCCAGCCGCTCCGCGACGCCTTCAAGAAAGAGCTGAAGAAGGCCGGGGTCGCCCGGACCACCCGCGCCAACCACGCCGGATGCCTGGACCAGTGCGAGCACGGCCCGGTGGTGGCCATCTACCCCCAGGGGATCTGGTACGGCCGGGTCACGCCCGAGGACGTCCCCCGGATCGTCGCCCGGACCATCGTCGGCGGCGAGGTCCTGGAAGACCTCCGGATCGCCGACGGGTGCCTGAACAACCCCGATTGCCCGCATCGCGCGGGGACGGCCGGATGAGCCGGCCCCCGATCCGCCATTGCGGCACCATCGCCGAGGTCCGCCGGGAGGTCGCCGAGGCCCGGCGGTCGGGCCGATCAATCGGCCTGGTCCCGACGATGGGCGCCCTGCACGCCGGGCACCTCCGGCTCATCGAGGAGGCCCGGCGGGCCGTCGACTTCCTCGTCGTCTCGATCTTCGTCAACCCCACCCAGTTCGGGCCGGCCGAGGATTACCGGTCCTATCCCCGGACGGTCGACGCCGACCGCGAGCTGTGCATCATCGGGGGTGCCCAGGCCATCTTCGCCCCCGACGTCGCCGAGATGTACCCGGAAGGCCCTGCCCCGACCTTCGTCGAGGTCCCCGCGCTCTCCGGGATCCTCGAAGGCGCCAGCCGGCCGGGCCACTTCCGGGGCGTGGCGACGGTGGTCCTCAAGCTGTTCTCGATCGTCGGGCCCGACCTGGCGTTCTTCGGGTCCAAGGATTATCAGCAGCTCCTGGTGATCCGGCGGATGGTGGCCGACCTGGACCTCCCCGTCGAGGTCCGCGCCGTGGCGACCGTCCGCGAGCCCGACGGGCTGGCGATGAGCAGCCGGAACCGCTACCTGGACGCCGACCATCGGCGGGCCGCGGTGGTGCTCTCCCGGGCCCTGGCGTCCGCATCGGCGACCGTGGAGCGGGGCGAGCGCGACGCCGACCGGGTTCGACAGGGGCTCCGCGAGGCGATAGAATCGGAGCCCCTGGCGCGGCTCGATTACGCCGAGGTCGCCGACGCGGACACCCTGGAGCCGGCCCGGATCGTCGGCCCCGGCCGTCGGACGGTGGCCCTCCTGGCCGCCCGGGTCGGCCCAGCCCGGCTGATCGACAATGCCGCCCTCCCCGGCTGAGCCCGTCCCATGGGCGACCGCCGATCGATCACGAAGGACGAGGCGACGCATGCGGCAGGTCCTGTTCGAAGTCCCCGGCGTGGGCCTGAAGATCTTCGGCTACGGCCTGATGCTCTTCTTCGCCTTCCTCGGCTCGATGCACATCGCCGCCCGCCGCGCCCGCCGCGAGAAGATCGACCCGGAGATCGTCTATGACCTGGCGCTCTACGTCTTCCTCGGCGGCCTGATCGGAGCCCGGGCGTTCTATGTCATCCAGTACTGGGGGACCCGGGTCCGGACCTTCTGGGAGATCTTCGAGATCTGGCGGGGCGGGATCGTCCTCTACGGGAGCATCCTGGGCGGGACGATCGCCTTCCTCGCCTACCGGGCCTTCCGGCCGTTCCCGCTCCGGCCGATGCTCGACGTGATCGCCCCGGCGCTGGCCTTCGGGATCGCGATCGGCCGGCTCGGCTGCTTCCTCAACGGCTGCTGCTACGGGGATACTTGCAACCTCCCCTGGGCGGTCTCCTTCCCCCGGAACTCGCCCCCCTGGGAGGCCGAGGTCGCCGGCGGGCAGATCTCGCCCAATGCCCTGCACTCGCTCCCGCTCCACCCGACCCAGCTCTATGCGACGGTCGACGGCCTGATCCTCCTGATCCTCCTGAACGCCTATTACCCGCTCCGCCGCCGCGACGGCGAGGTGATGGGCCTGCTGATGCTCACCCTCCCCGTCACCCGCTTCCTCATCGAGCACCTCCGCAACGACGAGGGGGTCATCGCGGCCGGGATGACGATCTCACAACTCATCAGCGTCGGCCTGTTCGTCTTCGGCGTCGGCTACTGGATCGCCCTGTCTCGCCTCCCGAGGGGGCGACTGGCGGACCATCCGGCGGCGGAGCCGTCGCCGGCGATGGCCGAGGTCGTCGGCTGAAGGGGCCGAGTCATACGGATTCAAGGAAGGAATTGCCCGATTCCCGATCGCATATTCCCAATTGTCAAATGTTATCATGAAACGATTTGAAATTTGAGATCCGGGATCTGGAATCGCGCACGGAATCCCCTGTTTCCGAGTCACACGGCCGCCGCGACCGGCTCCTTCTTCGGGGACAACCAGCGCTCGCCCAGGGTCAGGCAGGCGGGGAGCAGGAGGATGTTGCCGACCGTGCTGCCGGCCGTGGCGATGGCGACCATCGCGCCGAAGTTCGAGAAGGGCACGAACTCGCTCAGGCGGAGGGCCAGGAACCCGACCGCCACCGCCGTGCTCGACAGCAGGACCCCGGGGCCCGTCACCGAGTAGCTGCCGAACAGGCTCGACTCGAACGACCCCGAGGCCCGCTGGCGGCGGAACTGGAGCAGGCAGTGGAACGTGTCGTCCACCGAGAGCCCCAGGGCCACGCTCGCCACCAGGGCCGTGGCCAGGTCGAGCTGGATCCCCAGCCATCCCATCAGGCCCAGCACCAGCGCCACCGCCAGGAGGGTCGGCAGGATCGCCAGGACGGCCAGGATCGGGCCCCGGAGCGCGATCGCCAGCATCGCCAGGATGCCGAGGACCGACCAGAAGAAGGTCGTCCACTGGGTCTTGATCACCCCCTGGGTCGTCTTCGTCATCAGGAACGACAGGCCGGTCAGGAACGACTCCGGGCCGAAGGCCTCGCGGCCCAGCCCGACGGCCTCGGCGAAGATCGCCGACTTCGCCGGGGCGGGCTGCTGCTCGACCAGCCGGACCAGGATCCGGGCCTCCCGGGCGGACGGGTTGACGAACCCGGCCAGCAGCTCGGCCTGCGGCGACGCGGCGATCAGGTCGAGCTTGGTCGCCAGGATCCGGGCGGCCGACGCCTCCGGGAGCGCCGAGATCCGGCCGTCGGGGTCGAGCACCGTGGCCAGCGACAGGACGTAGGACGCCCTCGACCGGCCCCCGACCAGCCCCTTCTCCACCGACCGGAATCTGGCCAACGTCGCCGGCGTGATCGGCCCCGAGACGGGGACGATCAGCTCCACCACGCCGATCCCGCCCAGTCGCGACTCGACGGCCTGGTAGTCGCGGACCACCCGGGTATCCGGCTTGAAGGCGTTGATGTAATTCGACTCGTAGGTCAGCCGCCCCATCCCCCAGGCGATCGGGACGACCAGGGCCACCAGCGCGATCACGACCCGGCCCGGGTGGCGATAGACCCATCCGGTGATCTTCCCCATCGCGGCGCCGACCGGCGAGGCCGTGCCGGGCCGGTTGGGCAGCTCCATCCGGAAGGGCGGGAGCATCGCCGACGGCGAGACCACCAGGACCAGGATGGTGGCCAGGAGCGTGCAGAGGCCCATGATCCAGCCGAACTGCTGGATCGGCACGACGTTGCTCGTCACCAGGGCCCCGTAACCAATCCCGCCCGTGACCGCGCACCAGAGGATCGGGCTGGAAACCGAGGCCATCGTCGACCGGGCCGCGACCCGGGCGTCGGGCTCTCGCCGGCGTTCGTCCCGGAAGTGGATCGCCAGGTGGCTGGCCGCCGGCATCGTCAGGACGATGATCTGCGCGACCAGCGGCCCGCCCGACAGCGAGAGCTTCATCCCGAACGTCGCCAGGAACCATTCCGTCGACAACCAGACCGCCCATCCCGAGATCAGGGGGACCAGGGCCCACCACAAACTCCTGGTCGCCGTCAGCGTCACGAATCCGATCAGGAGCATCCCGACGATCGCCAGCCGCCGGCCGTCGACGTCGATGCTGGTGAAGCCGTCGGCCAGCAGGACCGGGGGCCCGACCACCGCGGGCCGGCCCAGCTTGTGGCGGACGGCGAAGGCGTCGGCCCGCTTCCGGAGCTCCTTCACCGTCACCTTGACGTCGTGCTCCTCCGTCTTCCGGAACCGGACCACGACCGCCGTCGACCCGGCCCGGGCGTCGATCAGGGTGCCCAGGAACAGGGGATGGTGCGTGAGCCGCTCCTTCAGCGCGGCCAGGCCCGGGGCGTCGGCCGATCGCACGGCGCCGCCCACCGACAGGGCGTTGCTCCCCTTCAGGTCCAGGTTCCGGATCGCCTCCTTCATGGTCCGATGGGCCAGCCCCCGGGCGAACCCGGGGAGACGGTCCATCTCGATCAGGCCGTCGTCGACCTTCCAGAGCAGCGGCATTGCGTCGATCGACTCGACCCGGGCCACGCCGGCGATGTCCTTCGCGCCCAGCTCGTGGGCCAGCTCCTCGACCCGGTCCATCCCCCGGGGGGTGAGCAACGCCGGGTCGTCGTAGGCCACGAAGACGAAGTTGTCGTCGCCGAATGCGGCCGACGCCCGGCGATAATCCACGATCGCCGGGTCGTCGTTGGCGAAGAACGACCGGATCGACTGCTCGTAGCTGACCCGCTTGCCGGCCAGGAACAGGGCGAGCAGCAGCAGGGCGACGGCCCCCAGGGTGACGTGGCGGGCCCGGAGCAGGAGTGCAATCACGACGGTCGGCGCCTCGGGGGATGCGGGCGACCGGCGGCCGGGCTCCCCGACCCGATCCGGTCCGGGCGTCGATCGCCCGTCTCACCTGAAGTTCTAGGCGCCGGGTCCAGCCTCGTCGACCCTCCAGGCACCGCCGGGCCGCCACGGTCGCCACTTCGCACCCGGTCCGCCCGTCGACCGATCGGGACGCCCGGGCGATCCGGCGCGTCCGGATGCCATTGGCTCCGATCCGCGCGGCGTGAGTGGGTTCGTCCCGACGGCGCGGGTGGGTTCGTTCCGGTGCGCCAGGCCAAGCCTGGTGGATCTTGTCAGTTGAGAGGTGCTGATCATGGGAATTGCTCGTTCGCCATGAAGCCAACCAGCGGCGTCACGAGTAATCGTGGCGTCGAAGC
>JAABUK010001705.1_pt1 | contig 41305 bp, 50 predicted proteins | sample 5559141 | NCBI WGS metagenome assembly JAABUK01 (sample SAMN10711869, study PRJNA513367) | rock metagenome | isolation source: Antarctica rocks | place: Antarctica: Victoria Land, Pudding Butte nord | collected 2016-01-03 | reverse complement strand
ACTGACAAGCCTTTTAAAGGCTTGTCAGTCCCCCCTTGCTTGTCCATGCCCCTATTCCAGCCTGATTTTGGGACTTTGCATTTCGCTTGTCAGCAACACAATGCATGCATGACTAACCATACCTCATACATGACAATGCCTCTGCACTGCCTTTATCTCTACCTACTGCTTTGTGATTAGAATTACTGTCTAGCTACCACTTAAAGCAACAGGTCTCACTGAATATGCATTCTGGGCTCAAAATGGGTTGACATGACTGTCAGAACTTTGCCAGTGTGAGACAGCCCCCGGTTTTTGCTTTCCGGGCCAGGCTTTACAAAAGCGGAGGCCATTGACTCTAATTTTCGTCGTGACTCTGCAGGATGAGCTGCAGAGCATGCAGGCGCGCGCGCAGTATGCAGAGTCCAGAGCTGCCGTTGCAGAAGCTGAGCTGCAAGCCCTCAGAAAGGTATGCAGCAGTGGCTCAGTATGGGACATTCTACAATAGACATGTTAGTTGTAGAATTTCCATCATCACACTCAAAACAAGCTGCAATGCCTCTGGCATTATAGCCTGCAACAAATGAAGTGGCATGTTGGTGTGAACATCACCACCATGGCGTGCAGTGGTCTGTAGACAGCTAAAATTGTAAGTTGACCTGTGCTACCTATCTGCATCAAACATAGCATGTAAGGCTTTCACCAAGGACACCCTAGCGTATACAGTCATAGCAGAGACCTGACTCTGCCTGTATGGTTTGTGTTTGCAGCAAGAGGCGGCTCTGCAAGAGGCAGTGGCTCAGGGCCAGGAGCGCGAGCGCCTGCTTCTGGATCAGCACCAGCAGGTTGATCCCTTACCTTACCTTGCCTTGCCTTGCCTTACCTTACCTTACCTTACCTTACCTTACCTTACCTTACCTTACCTTACCTTACCTTACCTTACCTTACCATACCATACCATACCTTACCCTACCTTACTTACCTTGCCTTGCCTTACCTCACCTTACCTCATCTTACCTTACCTTACCTCACCCTTACCCTTACCTTACCTTCAGTTCGTCGCAACCTCCTGCCTGCAGGACATTGTCACACAAATTGCCATGTCATCGCATTGCATGTCAGGTCCTGTGCATTAGCCAAACTGTGCTGTGTCACAACTTTAGATACAAAAGTGCACCTGCAAGGCTTTCCAGTCTGTGCTGAACCCACAGCTGCTTGCACCTGTTGACAGCATCATCTTGGGCGGGTTTAAAAAAATGCTAGCTAGACTATGCTGCTCCCCTGTGGCTGAGCAGCAGCAAAGTGGTGCTGCAGGTACAAGCAGAGTTTGAGGAGCAGCAGCGAGCGCATGAGCAAGTAGTTGGCGAGAGCAGCAGCATGCTGACACAGTTCAATGACCTCCAAGCCAGGTCAGCACCTGCCCTTGTCATCCGATTGACCTCGTGTATCAAGGCATGCACCTGATTGAACAGCGGGGGATTTTAAACCTGCATGCTGATGATTGTGTGACAAGTACATGATGCTGCGCAGATCTCTAGGACTTTGTGAGTGTGCTCAGCCTATGCAAGGAATGCTGTCTGATGCTGTGACACTTGCATAGCTGTTATCATGCCGTAAGGAATGCCGCCAGCCATGTGAGCATCCTGAAAGCAGCGCTGCATGTAACAACAGCACCTGGACCAGGCAGAGATCACAAAAGCGCCTGGCAAAGCTGGGACATCGGGTCCCATAATCTCACCTTATTGTTTTCCATGCTTCCTGCAGCTACAGCATGCTGCACATGAATGTGGACAGCAGGACGATGACCAGCATAGATTCACGCCAGCCAGTTTCAATGACACAATGAAGCATAGATACTATGATCAATTACATCACAATGTGTCATCACCCTACAAGCTGACACTGATGTACACAATGTTTATGGTAGAAATATGTACATCTGGGAATGCATGCGGTTAATACATGATACAAAGTAGTCATGTAGTGTCTCATTCTAGATGCGTGGCAGGTGCACAGAGCTGGTGGGTGAGCTGGAAGCTGCACAGGTCAGCAGCAGCCAGTCCCAGGGCCAGCTGCAGGCCGTCCTGCAGGATCACCAGGGCCGCCTCCTGCTCTGGGAAACTGAGAAAACCCAGCTGCAGGTGAAAGCTTGCTGCTACTGTTTGTGCCATGCTACCAAAAGAGAGGAGTGGCATCCCAAGGACGCCTAGTCTTGGATGGCAGCATGACCAGAGCCACCTGTGCTGCATGCCTTGCAGCAGACCAGAACCTGTGTGCATACAGAGCTACTCATGCAGATACAGTTGCTGACCACATGGATACGTGCATATTCAATCAGTCTGGAGGAACTTGAAGGGCTTTGCTGCAGTGACATGTATGACTGATTACAAAGTAACAAGAACGTGACAGGCTTTGCTGCAGTGACACGAATGACTGATTGCAGGGTGACAAGAATGCTGGGCTGGCCAGGGAAGCTGTCCTGCTCGAGGGCAAGTGCCAGCTGAAAGCCGCCCTCAGTTCTGCCCTGGAAAGCAAGGCCGAAGTGGAGTCAGCCCTGCAGACTGCCTTGCAGGACAAGCAGCGCTTACAACAAGAGGTATGTCCCCTTTGCAAAGAGCACTCTTACGTGTACTGACCATGCCAGGTGCTTCAATCAGCAAAGGCCATTGCTGCCGTAAGTGGTATGATATTTGTTTGTGATAGGCCTGTTTTACATGGCACACCTCGATAGTTCCCAGCATAAACCTACATCTCTGCTGAGGCTAAGACCTTTCCCCATGAAGGGGGCATCGGCTCTTGTGAGTGATTGGTCTGAGCGCCTGGCATCAAGAGTTGGCATGCTGCTGCATGCATCACATGCATCGCATGCTTCAGGACAATCTGGTCAGCAGGCCTCCACTTCATCAGCCAGCACAGCTCACCAACCCTGCATCACTGGGCATTGGTGTGCCAGATCATTGCATGACAGTGCTGTGCCCCGTCTGGCTGCCTCATGCATGCCTCAGCATGACCTCTGGCGACACCTCATCAGAGGCGCTGTACATGGTACCAGAACAGTACACAAACACAGCAAAGGCACCGCGTTTGTTTATCCATCGCAGTCACTGCAGTTAGCATGCAGGTTGACTATGCTAGCGTGTGTAGGTGTAAGGCCTTGCCAGCCATGCTGTGATGGGAATAGACAGTAGATGTGCAATAAGCTTTTTATGAAGAGGCGGTAGTGAGAATGTCAGTGTTGCAGGCAGAGGCCAGCAGCAGTGCATTGGCAAGCAAGGAAGAAGAGGCAGCTCAGCTTCAGCAGCAGCTGCAACAGGCAGAGAGTCAAGTAGTCACCCTGCAAGAGGCTCAGGCCGCCATGGCAGCTGATGCAGCAGCCAAGGCCGGCAAATTAGCTCATCTAGAAGGTGCTTTTGCATTTTGCCCATTTTCTCTTGAGACAGACATTTCCTGAGATGTTTCTCTGCACAATGACAACGGAGTTTGATCACATCAGCACTCTGCAATTATACGTTCATGCTTTGCACCGTGCATGTAATGAGTACCGCGCAAGCCCTGGTCGTTAGAGCATGTTTAGCCATGGTCAGATATCAGTTTTACCAAGACAAGGCCAGCATTGCAGTCAAGCAAGAATGTATCAGGGTGACATTGCACAGACAGACGATTGACTTGGCCTTGCAGGGGAACTAGAAGCTTTGCAAGGAGTGATGGGGACTGGCGACCAGACGGAAGTATTGGGGAGGTTAGTCAGCAGGGTAGCTACCCTGGAAGCTGCTGCTGGTGAGGCGGAGGCCCAGCGGCGCAGTCTACACAACCAGCTGGTTGAGCTCAGAGGGAATGTAAGCCTCGTGCCTGTGCAAATGTTCAACATACAGAATTGTGTCTGCATACTTGACCTCCAAAGATGATTTTGTGGTTTGAGCTTTCCTGATGAAGGCTAGATCTCCCATGAAACAGCATGGGTGAACAAACAGAAACAAAAACAACATTCTACTGAGCCTACACACTTTGCTGATGCCTGAACCTCTTTGAAACATGCTGCTTGTTTGACGATCAAGAGAAGTCAAATGGCATCATGACAAGCGTCAGCCATCAACCTTCATTTGACAGGACTGCTTGTATGTTTTGAGGCACAGAAGCCATCTGAGCGAACAGTGCTAAGCCCAAGCATTCCATAGTTACCGCGCAGGACTAAACACTTGAGTTTGCTGTGCAGATCAGGGTGTTCTGTCGAGTAAGACCCGGTCCAGCATCAGCAGTGGTGTGCCTGCCTGATGGCCTCAGCGTGAGGCTGGAAGGGCAGACAGAGGGCATCAAGGACTCCAGCTTTGCCTTTGACAAGGTGTTTGGGGGCCACTCCAGCCAGGCAGACGTGTTTGCTGAAGTGTCAGACATGGTGCAAAGCGCTCTTGATGGCTACAAGGTGACTTATGCGGTTACAATGCATCAGTCTATGTCAGCATCAATGCAAGGGCTTTGTATCGCTGATCAGCAGAAGTGCAGTGTTTTGCTGTTCTATTTGACAAGTGGAATGCCTTTCTGCAAAGGACACCTTACACAAAGCCACAGTACATCGTGGCAGTCCATCTGGTATTAGAAAGGGCTGACTCTATGGGCTGCATTTTGTGTCATGCGCAAAACAAACTGTTCTGCTGTCTCATGGGTCCGCCTCATCCTTTGTAACAAAACAGATACAGCTTTATCAGCTCTTTAGCTGCTCTGACCTGGCCATCATTATGTTGTCCATTCATAGCTGGCATGGTGGGTGCACGTACCTAGCTCATCATGAGCTGGAAAGCAAATTTTATTGTTATTACCATTATTGTTATTATTATTAATAATATTGTTGTTGTTATTGTTATTATGGTGGGTGCAGGTGTGCTTGTTCAGCTATGGGCAGACGGGGGCCGGCAAGACCCACACCATGCAGGGCACCAAGTCCGGGGAGGGCCGAGGCATCATCCCTCGCGCTATCCTCAAGGTACTCACGCTAGCTGCCTGTGCACACATCAAGCACCAGTGCAATGGAAACGCACATGCCAAATACTGTGCAGCGTGTGCCAAAACTTCTTTGCATGTTGTAAGTTGATGTTAGGGGCCATTGCCAAGTGCTGACGCAGACCTTCACAATCATGTCGACGTGAGTATCTGCCATTTGAGTCAAGTGTGCGTTTGAGTACAGCCAGTCCAGATTGCTGCAATGCCATGAAGCCAAGCTTCCTGCCAGGTCGTGCATGACTGCAAATGCATGATTATGCCTCTGAGGCTTGTTTGATTGTGAGAGTGAACCTGCAAGCCATGCTTCCTGCCAGGTCGCACATAGCTGCACATGCATGATCGTGCCTCTCATCGTTGTTTAATTGTGTGACGCAACCTGCAAGCAGGCCACTGCCTGCAGATCTTGGAAGCCGCAAGCAAGCTTGGCAACTCTGGTTGGGAGTATGCCATGGAGGCCTCCTTCATTGAGGTGTACAATGAGAGCCTGAGAGACCTGCTGGGGGAGGGGCGCAACCCCAGGGAGCCTGGCAAGGTTCTGGACAACAATGCCATCAAGCACATGGCTGACGGTAAGTCCACACTTCCAGTAGTTTGCAATGTCTTTCTTGCGCAAGCATGTGACATAAAACCTTCAGCAGCTTCAGAGAGCCTGGCAACAATGCTAGCGAGCATGGGGCTCATGGCATTGTTCTCACCCATTGTGCCTCACCAAGATTGGTGTGCTCTTTCCTTACAAGCAAGCAGGTGTCATTTGGGGAGTTTGAGAGTGTGGTTTAAGCCTCCCAACCCAGCTTCTTCGATACCACGATGACTGTTGTGGCCTGCTCGACAGTTGGACATACCTCTTCGTCTTCATGTCACATGATCAGCATGTGGTGCTTTACTGAGTTGCTCACCTGCATGATGCCCACCTGCCACAGGTTGTCACAGAATACAGAAACAGTATCACCATTTGCTACAACAGAACAGTCAGTGGCCTTTTCTATTTGCCATCAGTGCACATTTCCTGTGCAATGCTGCCGTCGGTCTTGTTTATTTCAGTCAGGCTGGAGTGCACCTGCAGAGCGTGGTGTCCAAGCAGCAAAACAAGCTGTCCATCAGCTGTGCAGCCTATGCTGACAGCCTGGTCAAGAACGCTGTCACTGACTGATTGACTCACCTCTCAATATTTCCCTCAAACATGCGTACTTGGTTGCCATTTTGGTTATCATCTTTTAACCCTAACTTGTCAAAACCAGTGTTTCAGGAGCCAGGGATTACCTGCAAATGTCATGATGTGAACCACTACCACCAACATCAACAAAAAACGTTCACTTATGAAGGGAGAGGTTGCCCAAAAGTGCAGCACACATTGGCTGCTTTACAACACGCCAGACAATTATGCAGCCCATGATCAGGCTGCCCACCTGCATTTCAACCCATACGGAGGCAAAAGTCGTATTTGCATGCAATTATATCACCACCATTGACCTCACTCAACACAGTGAAGTTAAAAAAAACCACTGGCAAGCACAAACAAAGCAGGCTTGTGTCAGCACACTCCCTACCAGCAACGTCAAACCCTCACTGACAGACGCTCATCAGCCCTTTTCGTCACTTTCAAAACAAAGAAGGGACACGGAAGGGGTGGATACAAGACTTTTGTTCTGTATCATTCTAAATACAATATAAAATAAAAGATAGATTCGCTCTGGTGCAGGAAGCCAGACTGTTGTCCAAGGGGCAACCCGGCTGCCCATAGGGTGTGCAGCTGATGCAGAGGGCCTAGTCAAGAAGGCGGCAGCTGCCCGAGCTGTGGAGTCAACTGCCATGAATGCAGTCTCCTCGCGCAGCCACTCTGTCTTCACACTTTACATCACAGGCCGGCACGAAGCTTCTGGGCAGCGCCTGCAAGGGGCTCTCAACCTAGTAGACTTAGCTGGCAGGTCAGCTATATCACTGATGCATGTGCATATGCATGTCCTTTGCTGTGGCCACTGATTAGAGCTTCATTGCATTTGTGATTACAACTGAGGCTGCTGCAATGCCAGTGGTTGTTGTGTTTGGCTGAGCTGGCACTCTTGACAATATGCCATTCTTGTACCTGCATGCAGGTCTTGCTTAAGGCTACTGCCAGCAGCATTGTAGTCTGAAACAGCTCTTTGCTGGCATGAGGCTGCAATTGAAAGAGCTGTTGCGCTTGCTTGCTGAAGAGACAATGCATGTTGCTGACACATTGGTCGTCGCTCTTGCAGTGAGCGACTGGCTAGGTCGCAAGTGGAAGGCAAGCATCAGAAAGAGGCCTGCTCCATCAACAAGTCTCTCAGCAGCCTGGGGGATGTCTTTAGTGCTCTTGCCTCCAAGCAGCCCCATGTGCCTTACCGTAACTCCAAGCTTACGCATCTTCTGCAGGTAATTACAACTATCAGAAACAGTCTGCATAGCAGCCGATGTTGCATTGAATGCAACATGTGAATTTCACAAAGCATCAGCACAGGTTTGCTGTCTGACTTCAACCTACTTGGCTTCTACATGATGCCGCCATGTGCATACGTTATAGCTGCTTTGTGCCTTGCTGCCAAAGCATTTGCAAGCAAAGAACCCAACTTTCTGCTTAGTCTCTGGGTTCACTTTTGCTGAGCAGCACATACTTGGCCCATTGCAACCACAGCATCAGCGGAAGCATGCAGCAATTTTATATGTCAATGCATATGCAGCTGCTGCAGTTTTGAACCAGCAGTGGTGGTTGAAGCCAGGCTGCATGTTACAGGGGCCAGTTCCTGCCAGGTGGCCAAGCACATAAGGCTACAGTGTTGTTTGACTTGTCACTGGAGACTGACAGTCACAGCATGCTGATTCTGGTGCCTGGAATGCAGCCATGCTTGGGAGGAGATGGGAAGACGCTCATGTTTGTGAACATCAACAGTGACCCATCCTCGGTGAAGGAGACCTTGTGCTCCCTGCGCTTTGCCGCCAAGGTGAACCAGTGTGAGACTGGAGCCAAGGGCGGCGCCCGCAAGCACATCACTGAGCTGCCCTCTGGCTCAGATAGCGCTGTAACAGAGCCCACTGCCAAGGAGGTGAAACAGCAGTTTGTGCATGCATGTCATTCTGGTCAGCAGAGCTCAGTGCCAAGGAAATGGCTTGCCAGAAGCACCATATGTGTGCGCAAGGGGGTCATCAAACACAAGACTGCCTGCACCATACAGAGATCATAGCCTGCTGTTGTTGACTTGACTGGTAGGCCTGGGCATGCAAATTTGTGTGTTGTGGACTTGAGCATTGACAGTTGTTTTACATGCAGGCGAGGAGACAAACTCTGGCTCCTCCCTTGAAGCGCAAGGCAGTGGTGGCTCCAACTGCACCCAAGTCTGCCAAAGCGCGATTAGGCTGACCCGATGTTGAAAACATGTGACAGGCTGAGCGCAATCCAACTGCTCTATGTATGAATGGAGTTTGTGTTCCTGAAGAACTGAGTATAAGCTGGAAAGGAAACATTGCAGATTGTGCTGAGCCCTGCTACAAGGGATCAAGTGGAGTTACAGCAGGCTTCTGAGGGTATTATAGGTTACTAGTATCTGCTATATTGTGTGAATGCATGCAACCTTTGCTTTGTCCTGGTACTTTATGATTACACTATTGATATTTGAATGAACGCTTCACCTCTACAAAGTGCCTTGCACAATAGTTTTTGGTACCTTGGTCGCCTGCTGTCAAGTCCTAAATTATTGCTGAGGAGCACAGACCGTCTCAAACCACAAAGTTTGGCGCCGATCAGGACTTGCACAGTGTAACAGTGCAGGAAACTAGCCTCCTGACACGCTAGCACTGCGCGTTTAACCTCAGCTCTGCTACATATGGTTTCGGAGCCCGGAACTTGTCGCTTTAGCAAAGCGCATTGGGGTTGGGTAAGAGTTACTTCTGTACCTTGAGGGTAGTGCCCGATTGGGGGTCTCAGCTGCTACGCCTGATGTTGATTGGCCTGACGCACGGTGGCCTCGGAATTAACGGGGGATGTAACAGTGCAGGAACTTAGCCTCCTAACACGCCAGCACTGCGCCTTTAACCTCAGCTCTGCTACACACACACGGTGTTTGATGCGAGTAGCGCTGAGCTGGTCATGGCATAATCCAGTAAAGGCATAGAATATTGAGGGAGTAATCTAATTCACCCATATCACTAGTACTGAAGCCTGTACTGAAGCTGCGACAGTTCTGCTGCTGTGTTCCCCTTCATTTGCACAGTGCAGCAATGGGCTCTGATTTGCCAGTGCTGCTTTGCATGCTGTGCTTGTGGCATATGTGATTTCAGCCTGTAGCTTCATGCACAACAGTGCCAATGCACTGTACCTGCCATGATAGGCTGCACATTGCACTGCTGATGCAGACCAGCATCATGCTGCGTTCCCCTTCATCTGCACAGTGCAGCAATCCATATGCGCTCTTATTTGCCAGTGCAGCATTGCATGCTGTGCTGTTGTGGCATATGTGATCTCAGCCTATAGCTTCAAGCACAACAGTGCAATTGCTTCATTTTCACAGTGCAGCATTAGGCTCTGCCTGGCCAATGTGAGTGTCATGATGCAATTCAGCACTTCAGCGATTTGTTGCAGCAGAAAAGTGCTGTCATCTTGTGGATTGATTAGTAATACATTTTATATGTGATTGATTAGTAATACATCATTTATGAAACGTAATACGTTTTACATATGATGTATAAAAATGGTTGATGTACATTGAGTGATCTTAAAACTTTTGTTTTCAGCATGTTTCTATAAAGTTCGAATTCGTCATCCTGCATGCACCAATGCATATCAATTTAGCAAGCATTGAATGTGAATCGTAATCGTTTCCGCTCGCTTCGCTCGCAGATTTGTTTGGTGCGTGCTTTGGCCTCAGGTGCTTCGACCTCAGGTGTACCCTCACCGAACTGCTTGTCGAGCACGGTCAGTTACGGTTACTATTACGCTAGAATGCACCCTCAAGTTGCCTGCAAGTTGAGGACCTCAACGCTGTCGCTTAGGCTGCAGGAAGCGTTCGCTCTTCGCATTGCCCACGCAACGTTACGAATGTCAGCAGAAGTTGCCAATGCCAAGGCTGACTGAGGCAAGATTACAAGCAGCCTTGTTGGAAAACCAGCTGGTGTTCTCAAAGGTCAACCAGAATCAGCATCGGGTGTATGCTGACGGGCAGCAACCAGCTTGCCCGCATTGGGAGTTCACCGACTCCTCGATCAACCATCCCGGATCTTTCAGCCATCTTGCATCCAGTAAGCGCACTCGAGACGACATCGACGAGTGCAAGGCTGTTGGCCCTTGCAGCGGTAAAAAGCCGGCTCAGGAAGAGGAACGGCCACCGTCCAGAAAAGAACGTTACTGGGCTCGAATAGAAAAGCGGGACAAGACCCCAAAGTCCAAGAACATCAAAGGAAAAGGTAAAGGTAAGCACTTTCTGCAAGCTCTATTGTCAAAGGCTGCTTGGTTTGTATTTTGGCAAGCCATATTGCACACTGCTTGTTGGAAAGTTTCATGCATATCTAAAAGACACTCAGCCAAAGGATGGTTACAGTTGCAGGAACAGCTGCTGCAAAATAGAATTGCGGGACACTCTTCTATTTTGCATATGGGAGTTCTTCAAGATTCAGATGCCAGCGCAAAAGGTGAGTTGATGCAACAACTGCAATATCAACATTTCGTAGGGCCGACCGCGCTCACCAGCTGCTATACCTCAACATCCAATACACCTTGTGCCTGCTTGCTGAGATGCTTTCTGCATAGCATGCTGCGGCCACAAGGCCCCCACGCTGCAACCGTCACCGCTCCTTGCAACCCTGTGGGCTGAGGTTATGTCCACTCATTAGCCTGCCTGCATAATGCACAATTCTAGTTACACACTAACCTCATGTCTATGGGCGTGATCATGTGTGACTGCTTTAGTCAACAGTTGACAGAGTAGTCACGGCCTTCCATAATGCCATTCCATTCTGTGGCATCTAAGGTTGTAGTAAAGTAATGCTTCCCATACACATCATTCAGGGGCGACGAATGCACTCAATGAGTGTGCTAGGCCACTCAAGCTCAACAGCAAGTTTCAGTGCAGGGCGGAGCCTGCCAAGCAGCTTCAGGCCCTCAGCAGCCAATGCTTGTACACCCTGAAAATCTGGCTGCTGATGCTGTGTATGATCCAGCATATACGGTCTGGAGCCGCCTATACACGCATGATTGATACAAACTCTTCGAAAGCAGTAGGAGCAATCTCCATCACAACATTTGCAGGCCTAGGCTGCATGACAGCAAACACTCCAACAGCAATTGCATGAGCTTGTTATCTACAGTTTTTGCAAGCATCTAGCCTCACTGGGACGGTTGCAGTTCCTTCGAGTCCTGTCAACGTGGATTCGCTGCTATATGCTGCAGTCAGATTCATGCATGCAAGCCTGGCAGTGGCTTATGGGCTGCAGCAGTCCTCTCAGCTGCTCAAAGACCAGTTGAAGCAGAAAGTTGGCGAGGCAGTGGAGGCAGCAAAGCAGGAGTGTGAGGGGCCTGAGGTCACCCTGACTGACTTGTTCAAGGCATGGACTCCCAAGCATACTGAGAGGCCGAGGTAGACGACGAGTCTGACTTCGTCTGTCCAGTCTGGGACGTCCCTGAGTTTCTCGGACAGACTAACTGCTTACTGCTTTGACCACACCAATAACAGATGTGGTGAATGTCTGTTTGCTGTGGTCTTTGGAACAGACTCACCACGATGTACATAACTCACTATATGCCCACTGTCAAATAGACCATCATCTTTAGCATGCATCACTTTGCATTTATACCTATACATTGCAATGCCATCTTGACAGCAGCAGCAGCAGCAGCAGCAGCACAATCAGCACTTCTTGAGGTAAAGGTGTCATCAACCAGCAATTCACTGGTGATGCATACCTCTCTGCCTCCTCTATGCTTACACTGCAGTTTTTCTCTTGAGCTGTTACCATGGCTGCATGCACCTTGTCTGTCTTGCACGTATAATAGCGTTGCTGTCTGCATTACATGTGGCATCGCTTTGCACCAAGCATGTTTCTGTGCATGCTGCCTGTCATGTGCTTCACTCATGATGTTTATAGCGTTACTGAACAGTGCATGCGAAATTGCCTGCTATTGGGCACCCTGTTCTTGCCCTGGGCGTTCTGGGGATGCCCCCTTGCAATGCGACCTTTCTTTGCTAGTCACTGTGCAGGCGGCTTTCATGAACTTGTTCCTCGCAAAAGCTAGCAGCTGGAGCGTTCTCAGATCCTCAGTCAGCAACCACAGAACACAGCTTAGGCGCGCCGGTCACGAGCCTGTCTGCCTTGTGCCTGGACAATTGCTTGCCTATGCCTGCCTGGACTCTTCGAATCAGCATTGACACACATTCTGAGGGCTTTTTACTCTGCTGATATAGGTATAAACACTGCTTCATCCTGCGACGGACCAACATGCTTTGTGTCTGAGCTCGTGGCCGGCAGCGCTTCTATCAGTTTGACCTGGAGTCAGCCCCAGATCGACAGCTTGCAGTGTGTCAGCACTCAGCCAGCCACTGTTGTAATGCAATATACCACGAACATGCATATGAAACTCATGCATACTTGCCGATATGTTTTGCAGTGACACTCTCTATGTACACACTGATCCCGACAGTTTACCGAGCTTTGCTGAAGAGTGCAGTTTCGGGAACTGATCATCGGATTCATACCACTAAGAAAACGTTCCTATTTGCACGGATTACGTATGTCGCAGCGCGGCTTCATAGCGTAAAGTCCACGGAACATAGTGTGTTCGAAAATATGTTTTATGAGCGATCATAGACCAACGACCTCGCGTCTGGTACTGCAGCAGGCCCCGCAGTATGCCGCACCAGCAGCCCGGCGTAATGTGCGTGTACATGGGAGTCACGCCCAGAGCTGCAGGAGCTGCACAATAGGCACCAGACTCTTCCTGGCAGACCGCACAGGAGTTGCAGGTGGCCCTATGATGCCCGTGAAGTTTGACCGAGCTGACGCAGCGCTGGACAAGGTAAGCGAAGCTGTCAGCGGTACTACTGTTTGACAACCAAGCTTCCAGTTGTCTCACCGTATCAACATGCAGGAAAATGTGTCAGCAACGGGTTTACTCAAGACCAAAAGGCCAGCTGACTGGGGTGCATTGCAACCAGCGGAAAAGCAGGCCAAGTTCAGCCAAACAGCCAGCGTCCGGGCGCCTCTGAAGCCGACCAACAGTCGAGTTGTCGAGTCGCAGCATGCTGCAGCAGCTCCTGCACAGCCCATGGGCCCACCTCCACCCAGAGTTGCTGAGCCAGCACAAACTGCAGCCCAGACTGTCAGGTCCAGTAGTGAAGCAAAGGCAGCTTCGTTTGCAAGCAGCAGGAGTTCTGTCAGCAGCAGTGACAAAGACAGGCGGTGGCAGCTGACTGACTTTGACATTGGCAAGCCCTTGGGGCGTGGCAAGTTTGGGAATGTCTACCTTGCTAGGGAGAGGCAAACCAAGTTCATTATTGCTCTGAAGGTAAGCCTGTTCATTTGGAAGCACGTTATACATTTTCGTCATGACTTGTCATCAAACCTCAGATGCAATGATGTTTATCAATGCCGGCTGACTCTCCAGGTGCTCTTCAAGAATCAGCTGCGTGACTCCAATGTAGAACACCAGTTGAGAAGGGAAGTAGAGATTCAGTCCCACCTGCGCCACCCCAACATTCTACGCCTCTACGGCTACTTCTATGACAACGTAAGCAAAGTAACCCAACCCATGGCATGCCAATTCATCCCTTGTATGCTTGTTGTTCGTATGCTGCTTTTTATGTGATCTGGTGTGACTGGCTTGTATAGCTGCTGCTGTATCTTGTGGTGCAGTGTTTTACTTACTCGCTCAGCGTTGCATTATCTGTTGGCATATGGTGCTGGTCAGGCAGCTCTTGCATTGTGCAAGCATTGTGGTGCTGCAGGATCGTGTGTACCTGATACTGGAGTATGCAGCAAAGGGGGAGCTGTACAAGCAGCTGCAGGAGGCACACCATTTTGATGAGAAGAGGACAGCAGTGTAAGCACCTATTGTGCAGATTCTGTGGGTATTTTGTGCATATAAATGCAATCTGCCTGGCTGGCAAAACACTGCTGAAGCTTATTATCTATGGCTGCTACATAGTGTGACACTCTTGTCTGAAACGGTGAGGACTTGCTCATCGTACCCAATATGTGGTTCTCAAGTCAGCTGCAAGCCTTTGTTGTGCACCGGGTTGCATGCCAGGAACTGAACCATAGCGCTGTTTGTTGTGTAGGTACATAGCTTCTCTGGCAAGGGCGCTGATGTACTGCCACTCCAAGCACGTCATTCACAGAGACATCAAGCCAGAGAACTTGCTGCTGGGTATGAAGAGCGAGCTCAAGATAGCAGACTTTGGCTGGTCAGTGCATGCTCCCAACAGCCGCAGGAAGACCCTCTGTGGCACCCTTGACTACCTGCCACCAGAGATGGTTCAGGGTCTCGATCATGACTCAGCAGTGGATGTGTGGAGCCTTGGTGTGCTGTGCTATGAGTTCCTGTTTGGTCAGCCGCCCTTTGAGGCTGAAGGGCACTCCAACACATACAAGCGCATTTTGAGGGTAGACCTCAAGTTTCCTGCAGAGATCCCTGTCAGCTCTGGAGCCAGAGACCTCATCCGCAAGGTGATTCTTCCTCTTTGACATGACACACCCTTTCAGTGTTTCATTCTGCTTAGGTTATGTACCTGGCTTCAAATTCAGAAGCTGCTGTGTTCTTTGCGCCAGACCAGTCTATGTCTGCTGGCTCTGTGGAGCATGTTGCATGCTCAGTGTGCATACAATGCATGCACAAGCACATGTGATGTGCAAGGAGCGCTAAAGCACATGTGATGTGTGTTCCGCCTAAATGCTTCACTGATCATTGCATGGATTTATACAAACTTTACCAGCTTTGTGGTATGTTTGGTTGCACACATTTGATTGACAGAGCTACATGCTGTCTTGCAGCTGCTGGTGAAGGACCCCACACAGCGTCTCCCCTTGCAGCAGGTCATTCAGCACCCCTGGATTGTAGGCCATACTGAGGCACAGTGATAGCAATTACTTATCTGACGAACATCACTGCCCCCACTGCATTTTGTCACTATTCTGCATGACCTCGCAACTACTTCTCAAGTACTGATTAGCACCTGCTTGTTATCTTTGACCTCAACCAGATCCAGTTTGGCCATTTGATATACATATCATCTCTTCACATGCTATTGGTGTGTGTAATTGACCATCTGACAGCTTTATGATAACTGATCCGTCGTAAACTACTTCTGTATGATCAATGCATAAAAGTGATTTCCAGCAGTGGCTTGACTGAGGTCCAGACATATGCAGAGTTTGAGGATGTAAATTGAAGAAAATGTCTGTAGCACATTTACCATCCTATCCGCAGTTTGTGAAAACACAATCAGCCAGCTGCTTTTGTACAAAACAGAGCAGTCCCTGGTTTCATGGCCATCAGACATGTGCATAGCAGCTGTCATGGTGGATGACGAACGAAACAGATTTACATACCACTGAATGACTCGAGATGCACAACATCTCATTGCCCTGCGGCAAGCAAGGGCATACAGTCTTGTCTGCCAAACAGCTGCAGAGTTGTGTGACATTGGCCCTCCTGGGTGTACCAGCAAAGCAATCTGTACCTTGATTCAATCAGCATCTGGTGACAGGCAATCTAACTCATTCATTCATTATTCCAAACGAGTCTCAGCATTGTTTTGTGAGGTGCCTGCTGAATGTACCTGAATGCTGATTCTCTACAACCCCACACCATGATACTAAACGCATGTTTGCTGCACCCAAGGGATGTGCGCTGACAAGGCATTGGTAACCATCTGCAAAAGTACTACAGACTGCTTGACAAAGAAGTCTGGATACATATATGCAGAGCGGTTTGGTTGTTGAAAAACACAGGGCAGCTTGTTGTAACAAGGAAGGCCAACTTGATTTTGGTATGTTTACTTTGTGACTCAACTTGATCCGACTATGCTGCACTTACTTGTACAAACTGCAGCTTGACTCACAGAAAGACAGAATTCTACAGTGCAAGCATGTTTCAGCAAGCAACCACCATTATGCTGTGTGATAAAAGCTGTCAATCTCAGCTTCCCCCATGCTGCATGGCTGCAGTAGCTGGTCTTGCTTGCCAATGATGCACCGCTGACTGTTGATTGCAAACCTACCAACCAACCGGCTGTCTCTGTGATGCTGCATGGCTGCTTGTGAGTCATAATGGCAGATGGCTGCTGTCACAGCCCTCAAAGGGAAGTGCATAGTACTTATCAGGAGGATAGGCCATCGGCAGCCTTTCCTGATGGGGAGCACTCTTTAAAACGGATTTCCAGAAGGTGTCAGCATTGGTGCACTGATTTGCATAGTTTCCTCGTCTGTTTCTCTTAAGCATGGTAAGGTGCAAAATGCTGTTCTCTTGCAACCACATGCTGTCCTCCCTTTTGATCTGGCTGTACAGGGGCCCGTTCAGTACTACCTTCTCCCCAAGCTTGATCAACAGCTTGTCTGGCGTGCACTGGACGACAACCTGCAGTAGAAACAGCGCTGCCCTTGTTGTGTTGCATATGTAGCAACATGTCAGACCAGATGCGTTTGCTTCAGACTTGAGGTCTGCTTTGCTCAGAACAACACACTGGTGAATCAGCAAGGCACACCTGGTACCATGCCATGCATGCTAGGGGCAGCAAAGATCCGCAGCAATGCACTAGACTACAAGGCACAGTTGTGCATCACCAGGAGCAATGGTAACCAGATCACCTCGTGTCGCCTGATTTGGGCAGGAATGTGGACATACACATTAACCTCTGTCTGGCTTTGGCTCCATTTGTATGTAGCACAGTCCTGCCCCAGATGCTCAACAGGCTGTATCTGCTGCCAAGCAAGTTGATGCTGAGGCAGAGAATATGCCTGCACATTGACATAATGCATGTAAATTGAGCAAAATGGTCAGACTTTGATTTGAAGCCTCAACTAGAATCACAAAGCTGGTGTGTGATCAAGGCATAGCACATGATGCCAGTACTGCACAAACATATGTTTCCAGGCAAGTAAGGCAACAAGTGGCATGCAAGCAAGCTAATTCAAGCTTCATGAAAGCACGAAGCAGACAATGGCATGGTCAGGTAAGAGTAATCGCAAGATCCCTCACTTGATTTGCAGTTGCATCATGAGACAGTCTCATGGCTGCCAGTTCTTCAGCACTGTAAGAAGGCTCTGCACACCATCGCATATAAGGACAATCAGCCCATTGACAATATGAGTGCAGAAGTATAGTCACGCATGCAGCACACACATGAGATGCATTTTGGCTATATTGGAGGTGGGCCACAAGCGGGTAGAACAGACCCTGACACAAAAGTCTCAATCATCTTTGTTGCCACAGGGGTTGAGGACAAGCATGGCTGTGCACATCTCATGTCCCAGCAAGGCGCTGTGAACCTGCTTTGAAACCTCAAGTGAAGCCCTGCTAGGGCAAAAGGTGACCTGCAGGACATGACGTCACCTTTGGGCTTTGGTTCCAGCCTGTTGTACATTGAGTCCATGACTTCAGCTCTGCCAACACCCATGGTCGCTGCCCCTGCCCGTTCTAGCCTCTCAATTTCATCATCTTTGAGGACAGCTAGTTTGCCGTGACTGCGCATCCAGCCTGCAAACTTTGGCTCTGCCTCTTCAACAGCATCCGCAAATTCGTTCTTGTGGCAGGACATTCGATGAAATGGCCAATATGCCTGTGTGTCAAGTATGCTGTTTGTGTTGCAGAGTAGGGAGGACAAAAGGGGTCGGACGCTGTGGAAGGTGCAGGCATCGTGCATCTTGTACCTTTTGGCACTTTGCTGAGCAGAAGTATGCCGCGTGACATCTGCTGCATCTGAGCAGATCCCCGGTCTCGCCACAGTTAGCTGCAAATTGTGACGCATGCTGTTCACAGCTTGAAAGGGAAGTGGACAAGCGGAGCTGAGAAACTTACCGCAATCCTTTGTCTCGCAAATGACCGCCTCTGTTCCGGGCATCTCGACAGCTACAATGGAAAGTGCGGGGGTGCGTAGTTCGAGTATGGCGCGCAAGATCACTGAGACGATCTGGGCGACTTTAGGTAGTCAACGTCCCTCTTAGCGTATCGCCTGTTTGAGCTTAGCCATGGTGAGAAGCGTTGCTTTTCATGAGGGCGTCTGCGCATCGGCACTTTGCAATACATTTGGCTTCGCTGTGGTGTGTCCTGACCTTGTTAGGTCAAACTACCAGAGCGAATAAGTAGAGCAACAACGAGGAGTCAATTTTGAATTTGGTCCAACAGCGCGTTCAACTTACGATAGGTCATACAGGCTGACAAGCTCAGCGCTGTGACCATTTCCTGGTATACAGCAGTTTATCTTATAGGCGTGAAGACCAGCAAAGGAGTACCGGATCATCAGTTGGCCCTGCGTTCCGCTTGAACGTTGATCTCTCCTGTTAGGGTCAAACCAGAAAGAGCGGAAGTACGGCAAGCGCAAATTCACAAATTATTAATCGACCACCCGCTGTATGTGCCTGAACGCAAGAGGTACACACAGCTTCGCATCATGTTGCCGAGCCTGTGGCGTAGCTGGGCCTAGTTGCTATAGAGAGTAGGTCTGAACTGTAACAGTCGAGCAGTGCCACGGCACCCTTTCGTCGCATACCTGACAGATAGGTACACTTACTTGTGAGAATTTTCCCACCTTTGCTACATTATAAATGGACTATCGTCCGGCCACCTGCAGAATTTGCACACTGACTTGGCCTGCCAGTACTGCAGGTCCAACCAGATACAGCAGAAGCACTTTGTCAACAAAATGGACACGCAGGTAACATTCTACTTGGCTGTGGAGCGCATGCTCAGATGATGGCCCAGCCAGCAGTGCTTGGCTTTCCTACTGTCACTTGACATCACTCTGTGCTCTGCAGGTGGCCTGACAGGCACAAAGTAGACTGGGAAACAGCTGAAGTTCCCTGAGCCATGAGCATCAGCACACAGCCTGCTGCAAGGCAACCAAGTCTGCAGCGCGCCTCGTCAAGCAGGCTCAGCACCGTTTCAATGTCTGACATGAAGAACTCCAAGACTAGCGTTGAGGCAACAAACAAAAGTGGCTTTGCTACAATGGAGCATACATCTTCTCTAAAGCAACCTCTTGATCCCCTAGACTTGCCACCTGCTCACTCCCAAGCAGCTCTCTTTCTGTCTGTTCAGCCCCAAGATCCTGCCTTTAGTACCTTCCATCCTCAAATTATGTCCCGGCAATGTCACTTGTCGCAATACTGTCATGTACCAAGCCAGACAGAAGCTGTATCAGCTGCAGCCAGTCATGTCCCCAACCATGTGCAAGCCAGGCAGCAATTCGTTTCAGATGCAGAGCAGCCTCACAGTGCTACCTTGCAGCTCCCAGTTGCCTCAACGCAAGCAGCCTGCCACCTCCAGGCCAAGGCAGGGCATCACGGCGCACAGCCTAGTATGCATTTGAGGAAACGTCCATGCCTGGGAACAGAAGCAGACATTGGTAGCAGGCTGGAAAGGCATGCAGAGCAGCTGCAAGCTGAGTATGCTGCTGTGAGGGCTGGCACAGGACTTTTGGATGATCAAGCCGCCTGGATTGCAGCAGCTAGACAAACTGCACATCAGGTGACTTTTGCAAGAGGGTCTGTGAGGGCATTTCGGTCTTGATAAGGAGGTTCAACCACAGTAGTTGTTTGATTCACTGAAGCCCAGTTGGGACTCTGTATGACAGACCTGTGTGCATGTCTGTTATTTGTCTGCAGGGCTCTTTCACTTGAGAGACATCAAAGTATGCTTACACATATGTGGCTGCTGTGATCTTTCAATAAGCCTGCCTGTCATCAGAACTATCATTTCTGCATGCACACATCAGCAGCACATGTATAAGATCATCAAACATCAGCCATGCAGCATGCTGAAGTATAAAAGACAAAGGCCTGCAAAAGTATGGAGCGACTGCAAATTGGTGCTGGCATGCAGATGCAAGAAGCAGCCAGAGTCAAGGTGATGAGAGCGTTCAAGTCTGCCCTGCGCTACATGGATGAAGACACGCTGATGTCCAGGGTGGCAGACCACCTCCAGTTGCAAGCGTCACCATGTGAGATACCCCAGGCTGCACCGCTGTCTGATGCCAGTCTTCAGGCACCCCAAATCTTCTCCTGTCCCAAGAAAGCCAGGTCCAGAAGGTGTCGCAGGCCGGCCTCTGCAGCTTTACAGGGCATGTCCAGAGTGCCCTCACAGGGCATGCCCTCCATGCACAGACCTCTGTCAGCACCTGCAGAACGCTCAGGTGCGCATTGTAGTTCCTTGTACACTTTCGCCTGTGCTGAAGCTGCTGTAGAAATGAAGATAGCCAAAGGCCAAACTGCAGTGCAAGATTGGTCAGCTTGTCATCTGTTGTGTTTTTGTAGGCTGGGACTGGGCTGAAGAGCTGCCTGCCACCACCTCAGCCCTGCTGCAAGCGGTGGAAGCTGCAGCAGCAGCTGAGCCAGAAGCCAACAACGCTGTACAGCAAGCAGTTGACATTGCTTCAACAGCAGGTCCAGCACCTGCTGGCCATGCTTTGGTGTTGTCACCACCCACCTGGACAGACACTACCATATCCGCACAGCAGATGCCCTCCACTGCATCAGACTTCCTGCGTCATGCTGATCAAGCTGCCACGCATGCTTCAGCAGCGACAGCAATGGCAGCTGCACCAGCAGCTCCCCTGCGTGTTTCAAGGGATGAGGCATGCTGTGACATCCCAATGGCAGGTCAAGCCGCGGCTGAGGCTGTAGACGCACAGCCCGCTGAGCACACAGCCGCAGACAGCAGGAGGGATGCCGACAGGCTAGTGCTGCGCCCTGTTATGCGCAGCGCACTGCAGCCAGGCATGCATGTATGCAACCCATTGCATCTGCTTGACGGCTCGCCTGCTGACAAACCCAGCAGCCTGGCTGACAGCAATGGGCAGTCTGCGTTCAGCCACATACCTGACAACACGGTCAGTGCCTCACATCTAGCTGGCCCCTCTGCTGATGACAGCAGCTGCATGCTCACTGGTGCCATTGCCTTGCCAAGCAATCCAGGTGTCAGCCCCGCGCATGCCTGTCAGCATCAGCTTTTGCATGCTGCAAACATATTGCCGGGCAATAGCAAGCCGATGCTTCAGAGCCCCTTTGCTGCCATGGCAGACATGCCAATTCATTCAGCAACTACCCCAGTGCTGAGTCACCAGGACTCATCAGCAGCTCCCCAGTACTCTTCACAAATGGGCCCCACTCAGGCTGCCCTCAACCCAGCAGTCCCCCAGGGGGAGTTCATAGGTCGCCCAACAGGGTGCCACCTCAGGCAGACAAGCTTGCCCAATGTGCCTTTTGAGAGAAGAACGGCGCAGTTTGACAGCAATCAGACGGCCAGGAGTGATGCAGCATCAGATGCTGTGAAGGGGCCAGCTCTCACCACAAGACCGCCCCTGTCCCCTTCAACCCTCAGATCCAATGGGCAGGGACCCCTTCTGCAGCCTGCTGCAAAGGCTCAGCATAGCCTAGCACAGAGCGCACCAACTGCTCTGGGTATGAATGCTACCAGCAGCGGCCGGAAACGCAGCTATGCACATAGCCAGGAGAGGTGTCTGCCTCCAGATACGCAAATGCGTGGCCTGCATGCTGTATGTCAGACTGAGTTGCTGCCTGGCCGCAATGTGATTGTGGCAGCTGGGTACATCAATGACTTGACCCAGTTGGAGATACTTCCTTCCAAATGGTGCTGGTACGTCCCCAGGCTCTGCTCACTGCTCAAACTCTGTGCAGGAGAAAGGAAATTGTGTGCTTTGTGACATTGATTGACAGGCACCACATACCACAAACTCAAACTTGATTTGGCTGTTGTGCTCAGGTAGCATGTGTACAACATACGTAATCTACTCGTTTGAATCATTACAGCACTTATGCCATTACAGCGCACAGCACAGAACGCTTTGGCTACATGTGCAGAGCAGGTTGTTCTGAGATGACGCATGACAGCTGTGAATACAAGACGCTTTGCTGTCTTTGCAGGGTGGCTCGCATTGACAAGGTAATGGCAGCACACATGAAGGTTTCATTCTATGGCAAGCACAATGGGCGGTGGACTTTAGCCAGGCATGGACCTGGCCCAGACGAAGGTCAAGTCTACACTGGTGATGTCAGCTTGTCTGTACATCAGGTGCTGGCAGTGTTTGACAGGTTTACTGGGAACAAAGAGGTCCCTGCTGATGTTCTATGCATTGCCACAGGAAGACTTTGCTCAGCAGCAGGCCGGGATACTGATGCTGATCAGGAAAACATGACATTGCAAGGCTGAGCCTGATGGTGCCTATACTCTATTAATAAGACATTGACGCAACTTGTTGCTGGGTATATGTCATCATGGCCGTGTTTGCTTGATTATTTCCACAAGGATTGTGTTGAATACTCAAGTCATGGACTCGGTATGATGGTGTATATGTCTTTGTTCGCTTCTGTGGTGTGTCGCCGTGTGCCACGCGGTTGATGAGTTGGTATTGTGCAAAGTTGAGACGTTGTTTGAAGACTTTTGCTGCCTGAGCAGTGTTGTTACCACACATTCCATGCAGCACGTTGAAGATTATCTAAACACAATCAAGCTGAAACAAACTGAGTCTGCTGACAGTACGTGCTCCTTGAGCACAAGGCTGTCTCTAGCTTTGCATAGTCAATGTACATGCTGACTCCTGAGAAGCCTTGCCAAGTAGTCTGGAAGTGCTTGTGCTTTCAGGACATACAAAGTTTGTATGCTGTAGCTGATAATGATGATCAGACTGATGTTATTGAACCAATTGGTATGCATGTACAGACAGTGATGTTGATTGGAGGCTGATTCACAACACAACCTTCCTCCATCACCCAAGAAAGGGAGCACCACATGTGCAGGTCTTTCGGTTGCCCATGCAAACACCCTCATAAGAAGGATTCTGCTTGGCAAATGATGGCTCTGGAGGTATTGCCAGCAACTTTTGCTGCAAGCACAAAGCCAGCTTTCAGCTAAAACAAGAACAAGTTTGCTCACAAACGGCACAAGCTCATAAATTGCTGCAAGCACAAACAGCTAGCTTTGGGCTATGTAGCTGTGCTATGGAAGACTGAGCAGGCGCGCCTTGCATTTCACTATCATGCCACCAGTTGCTCCTGTGTGCAGAGGCAGCATTTGTGTGCATTGCATTAGACAGTTGGGACGAGACAGACCTGTGCTTGCTGCCACGCTTCAGGGTCTTGCTGCAGCTGTTGTGACAAGTTGTACAGACGCACTGACTTGATGGCGTCTCCTACTGCATCATGATTGCTGGCTACTGGATAATTCATCAAGACTCTTGCTACATGATCTTGACCAAAAATTGACCAGGTATTGTACTTGGTGTTCCAGGCTCGATAGATGCCGGCAAGATCAAGTAATGCCTGCAGTTCACAAGTTGGAGTTGCGAACAAGGCTTCACAGCAACACTGGGTCTCAGCAGCAAAGCAAAACCTGAAAGTCTCTCCCTTCCTTCAATTGAAGCCAGCGGACATCTTGTCCTATGTTCTGACCTATCAAGACTGCTGATGCTGGCAGAAAGCTTTTCAGGTAGTGGATGCCTTGCTGAAACGGAACACCTTGCTGCTCAATGAGGTCCCGAGTAAGCCTGCAATAAAGTAGGTGCTGAGAGTGATGTGACACAAACATGTGTAAAGGCATACTGTGCATGTCATACTGCAAGCGTTCTAACACACCCTGTCAGAGGCGTGAGATATGAGACAACCGGCTGTTCTGGCTTCACGTACCTGCAGGATCAGCATGACTCGTTGGGCACGACATGCTTGTCTGGTAATGGGCTCGAAAGCAGCAGTGTAGCACAGGCTGAGACCGCAGTTGCTGCAAGCTTCAGACTGCACTCACACATTCAGCAAGACCCTCTCGAATTGGTCCTGCATAGCCATGAGCAAACAAACATGATTGACGTATATGTGATTGGCGGAAAGTAGTCCGTCATGCTCACCACAAGAGCGACCTGAGCGACGCTTCGGGAGTTGTGATCAGTCCCTGTCGCCACGCACTCTACGTCTATGCTATAATGCGTGGCCATAGGTTGTGTGTAGCCAAGAGACGTTTGATAGGGATCATACTGATACCCGAACATTGCTGATGTCAGACAAGTCTCGGTCCGTACAGTCTCCAACAGTTCATGTTATCTGATCAGTGCAAATCCACAGCGTGTCTGCTGCGGCACAGCAACTTTTCCGGGCGGTTCATACGCTTGAAGACTTTTGGGGAATCACTTGCTGTCCAGACAACCTTCCGCTGCGCAAATTGCATGCAGCAATTTCTGTGCTAACATCCACGGAAAGCCCTATTCGTAGGGCCGGTACAGAGAAGCCCTAGCCACAGCCTCTGAGTCACTATCGCGACCGTGGTGCGCGCCTGGTGCACAGCCCATGCAAACGCAGCTGGCAGCTCAGCTGGCCGAAACAGAAGCGCGAAGACATCAACTTGAAGCCACCCAATTGGACTGTCGCCGTGTGTGCCTCCTTGACAACAACACACCTTTTATCAACGGAGCAGACGCTTTTGATCGCTTGATACCTTGGCACGTAAGGCTTGCTGCTTTCTGAGCACGCCCACGTTTGCCCGCATGAAGTGTGTGTGATGCAAACAGTCCGGAAAGCTGACTTCTTGTCGGGCAACAGGTTCTTGGGGCTGAAGAGCCTCTTGAAACTGATCCTGACGAAAAAGAGTCCTCGGAACTAGCAAAGCACCAAGCTTGGCTACAGGCTTGCCAAAAAAGCAACGTTGCTAGCCTTGAAAGGATCCAGACGGCAACCAGTAGATTCGAACAGCTCCACCCCCCAAGCACATCGCCCAACAGATCAGGCACGGTCTTAGAGAAATATTTGCTGGAACGCCTATTGTTTGAAGACGAACGGGCTCGTTTGGCACGTTCCCGAGAGGGACAAGAGAGGGACAAGCTGCAGTTTGAGCAGCTGAAACAGGTCTCTGCACTCAGTCAGCGGCCTTCTCCAGGTGTCACGCAATTACAGACTGCATCTCGGCCCAGTGTGTCAAATCCAGGGCTGCAGCAACCTGTGCAGCAAACAAACATGTGGCCTGCCTCAGGCACAGCAGCCTCCACTTCAGATGCAAGCAAGCCACCTGCAACTGCCTCTGGATTTCGCAGCTTCTCGATTACAGGCAGAGCTAAACCTCCAAGCTGATCTAGGCTGGCTGGGTCGACCGATTTGCATCTTGCATGCAAAGATCTGCTCAGTACTGACACAGACTGTGGCACATTGACTTGCTTAGTGCCATTACCAGGCTTTAGCACACTGTTCGCCACCTGTCGGACACCCCTTGCCTTTAGATGTAGAGTGCCACCAGTAGAATACCCTGTAGATCAGTACAATGGCAACTGTGTGTGTGTGTTCAATGTCTAGCTCATACGCCCTTTATCTGCAGTCCCTATCATTTGCAGTGTGAGTGTTGTAGACACAGTGTTTTGAAGTGGCACGCTGTGTAGCACATGTACAGCAGTGCGCTGACAGTGATTGCTGTTTGCAATTTGCAGAAGCCACATTCCTGCCAGGCTGCACTTGCTGTGTTCTTTACAGCAGCAGAGTTTTATGTCTGTGATTTTGCTGCTGCTCTACAAAGTGTTTTTGTGTCTGATACAGAGTCAATGATGTTCATTTGTAAGAGTATAAACCAGGTTCAGGGTACTTCCCTAGGCGCATGCCTCAGATGCATAAGCTAATTTGATACATCATGCAGCTGTGGGATCCAGCACCCAATGTGGCACCAGGAAGCATTCACTCACAGACAACATCAGAGAACATGGCAACTTGACGTCGACGACATGACTTGACATCCAGCAGCTCCACATCAAATACTTCACACTGCTTGGCGCTGAAAAATGTAGATGGACCAACAGGGGGCCCAAGTGCAGGAGAGACCACCAGTCGTCGTTTCCCACCAACCTTCATGCTTCTGATGCCCTTTTCAAAACCTGTGAGCAACAAACCAGCTTGGTGCACACATGCAAAATTTCGGTATTTCGCATTTGCTGAACAGGTAGTGAAGCATTGAAAGCTTGTCTGGAGACATAGGCAATGCAGACATGCCATGATGTCAAATGGGTCAGTGGTGCAGCTTTGCTTCAGATGATACAGACACCACAGTAGCTCTCATGAAGTCTCACAGAGCAGAGATTGTGGCTATTGCAAGTGGAACAAGAGATGCTGCCTATTCAGCTCACACTGCAGATTGTAAGACCTGCTGAAATTCACATTGAATTAAGTGCTCGCGGAGGAAGACACAATGGGGCAATACAGAATGCCTCACCAGGGATGAGACCATTGATCCCGAGGCGTGTCTGCGCAGGCCGGCCTTTTGTGTAGGTGCTGTCTATCCGGGACCCTGATTCATTGTACGCCGTGTAATCAAACGTGACTTGCTGGCCATCTTGCGGCAAAGCTCCCTTTCCCTCCTCAAAATCCTGTTGCATCACAGTACTTGAAGCCATGTAGATACACCACTGGTGCAGATGTCATGAATCAGATTAGCAGTCACAGATTTCTGCGGCGCCACAGCGCAGCCTGTGAGGCAAATAATGGCAAGCAATCGGACCGATCAATGCCTGCTGATACTTAGCAAGATATGCAGGACATGCAGGCAAGCAGACTGTTCAGCGTCCCTTGCTGAACAAGCCCTGAAGCAACAGCAATCAAATTGCAGCATGTGGCATGCTGATGCACTACCTTCCATATGAGACCATCTTGGGATTCTTGGTAACCATCGGCCAGGATGATGATTTCATATCCATCCCTCACAAAATTTGGAAAACCTACAGGTGCGTTATTCTGTGTCTGAACCCGTTTGTTGATGGCAAGCACCTGCATACATGGGTGCCATCAGCATCATATCAGCATTCACTTCTGCCTGCACAGACATGCAGGAAACCACAGCCTCAACAGGCTGTGCTCGTACGCATAACTCTGTCCCTGTGGCACTTTCTGCATTGAGCTACGCCGAGCTTGGTCCTACCTGCTTTTGCCCAGGCTTAAATTTTGATGCTGTGCTACCTGGCTGCAGAACAGTAGTGGCTTCTGGCAATACCTGCGTTCATCATGTGTGTATGGAGTGTAGCAGACTGGGAGAGTTGTACAAGCGGTAGGCAGAGCAAAAGTATTGCTCACCTGGTTCGTTTGCTGTTGACTGGCTGCTGCCAAAGAGTACGAGGGAACAGCTGCTTGCGCTGCTGCATTGGCTTGCCCCCACTGCACTTGCACATATGCTTGCTGGCAGCCTGTACACTGTCGTGATCAAACTTTCTAAAAGGAAATTCGCACCTGCACAGCCAGTAGCGCTGCGCATAGCCCAAGGGTCCTTCTGCTGACCGTGTGCGCAGCAGGATCTGCACCAGAGCTGCAGTGCGCGTTCTGCTGCTGCGTTGACCGTCTAGGCCTAGACTTGTGAGGGTTGTGATGAAATTCTGTCTGCTTCTGGCTTTGCCGAAATGGTGCAAAACACCTTGTTTTGTTGAATGTTCTGTCGTGCAATGAGCAGGTATGCCGAACAGACCCGGCTACATGTGCTGACAAACAGTTAACCATACGATCTACGAGACGCTTGTCGCTGGAGCTGCTGGGCTGGGCACAGCTCACGTTGATCACAAAGCAACTGAAGCTTTAGAGGAGATGCTGTGTCCTGTTGTGTAAGTATACTTGAGCTTGCTGCACTGCAAGCCAGCTGCAGGATGTGACTCACTGATCAATCATCAATCAATCAAAAAATCAACCAGTCAATATGGTCAATGTCCTGGGGTGCACCTGGGAGCCAACAGACAAGAAGTCAGTTCAGTGAACTCATACAGACCAGACTTGCTTCCTACATGCAAAGCATTCCCTAAGGAATCCACCAAAGGTATTTGTTCGCACACAGTCATGACGTCTGCAATAATACAACATTGCTGCAAGAGGTCCAAATGCTTGTAGGGAGTGCATATGGCTGTACACTGGGCAATCAAAGTGCTGCTTGTCCTCCACACAATTCAATGACTTGCACACCAGACACGACCTGTCTGTCCTATCTAGGTGAACACTGTCTGCCCAACCGCCTGTGTCTACCCGCAAATTACGGCATCCACTACTGAACCTACTAATCAGCCTACCACGAGTCACTGGTTTATTAGGTACACACACTGGTATATTTAGGTATACATCACGTGGGCACATGCATGCTACACTGCTTTTGGGCACCGCACTCCCACCTGACCTCAATGTGGCAACAGTTCAACTTCTGTAGCATTCAGGCTACATTCAGCAGCAGATGGGTCCCTCTGCAGAGAGGCTGCAAAGTCACGCTTGAGGGATGCACATGAAGCAACTACATGTTACATGACCGTCAATGTCCTACATAATGCTTCCAATGCTGGGATGCTCAGGAGCCTAAAAGGGGTACAATCAAGCATGCAAAAAGAATGACATGATGCCTTCCTGGAAGTGCATCAGCAAGTGTAAAAGCCAAAATGTTGGCAAACGTAACACATATTTTGCCAACATTCTTGCCTCCGCACACTCACACACAAACGAGGACCAGTACATGAATACAGGCCAGACAGGAGTATAAGCACCAATATGATCATTGACTGCATGGTGTTCCAGGTTCACACTTCATGATGAGCCGTTGCTGCAAGCAGCATTGGATGATGTACATATCTGGAGGACAAGACACGCATTAGTGGAGGCATTTTCCATACTATACTAAACAACTGCATGACTGCATGCATAAGGACAAGCTGCCCGACGGGAAAAAATACAGAACAAAAAAAGGCAGATCAGCAGGTAATAATGAAATCAAATTGGATACGCTGTACAGAGCAGGCCTAGGCCGTGTAACTCTACATATTATCATATACTTCTTGACAGCTTGCAAGCTTGCAGTACTGCACTAGTCTCAATAGTGCAGGCACCCAGTATGTCAGCCCCAAATAGCCTCACTGCAATGATGATAACATTTTCTGTAGCCTGAATCTGAAGCATTCAGCACCCAAATTGTCCATCCCCAATTAGGCTGCCATTTTCAAGGCAGCACTGGCCTTGTCACCACCATGTGCTGAGTCATTCATATCAGGGGCATGAGCAGGGCTGGTTGTTGTGCCAAAGCCCTTGCCTGCTGTTGTGTCAATATTAGCATCACCCACCACAACATTGCCATTGTGCGAGTACTCATTGCCATCGTAGTTGAGGCCCCTCTTTGGTGTGTCCCAGCGTAGCATCCTTTTGATGATGACAAAGCAGAGGGCTCTTGCCTCCCATATAGGCAGGATCGTCGCCAAAAGACTGGCACCCACAATCAGGATGAAGCCAATGATAACCCACAGCCTACACATTTGTAAACACGTCACCTCCTATCCTGGGCCATGCATGCAAGTTGGGCTCTTCATTTTGCACACAAAGTGGCGGACAAAGTTCACAGCAGACACATGCCATGGCCACATCCACGCACCGTAGATGGTGCTGCAGCTATACGCAGGCCTTGCACCGTGAGATAGCCCATTCCACACAAGATAAAACAGAAGCTGCGTGTCACTGATCTGGCTGTGTAACTCAACAAAGCACCACCAGCTGCACAGGTTTGATATCGTTCATAATACATTCATGCAGATGCATCATACAAACGCACAAAGCTGTACAATGCTATTCAAGACCTCATACGTCAAACACAGTCAGGTAGAGTTGAAGACAAAGCAGTGCCAGAAGCAAGCACACCAGGTGAGAAGTCTTACGTGAAGTAGGGTTTAGACCAGACACCGCCGGCAGGCAGGGACAGCAGCGGCCACAGCACCTGGACGAACAAGAAGAAGACCCCAGATGCCATCCAGACATACTTCCTCATCCGGGCAATGTAAGCTGCTGAGTCAACTCCTTCTTGAGTCATTCCCAGTCTCTCACCCTTGTCTGAAAGGATGATGTCGTGGTCAAACAGAGACCAGTCAAAGCTCTCCTTGTTTGGCTTGATCAGGGACTGCACATAGCAACTACTGCGTTGCTGCTGTTTGTCAGCTACTGCATTACAAGCAACACTACTCTGAGCATGCATCAGCATGGTCATCCACTGCAATGCGTTGTTTCACAAGAACAGCAGTCCCACAGTGTAGCTTCTGAGATTGTGCGGAGGAACCAAAGTGTGCATGCAAATGGCCTTGTTTGATCTTCAGGGGAATTTAGGGAGCAGACGTGATAGCCCATCACACAAAGCAGACAGCTCATGCAGCAATGGGTGCAGCAACCTGGGGGTTTTGCACATGCACTCGTCAACATGATGTCATCTGTGCAATTACACGCCACAAAATGCGAACAGACTGACTGAATTGGTCAGGGATGACTTACAATGGCAGTACAGACGACGGCAGCAAGGCCAACCCCAACACAGCAGCCAGCCAGAACAGGCTCATTGTTCTGTAGTGACAGCACGCTGGCAGTCACATACATCTTCTGCGCAGTCACCACCCATGCAATCACACCGCAGATGCCGCCAAGCAGGGTACCCACACAAGCCCCCAGGGCGGTGCAGCCCCCCCAGAACAGCACAAAGGAGACAGGAAGCACTGCTCCTCCCACAAACACACTCAGCACAACCCCCATGAAGTTGTAGCTGATGCTGGCTGCAATCGCATACACACATACTGTCAGTTGCTTAAAAGGTCCTTCTAGTGCAGGACTGCATGCAGAGACTCGTCGCTGATGCAGCGCTCATACATATCTGAAGGATCAGAGTTGAGCTTAGGCCTGTAACTGATGCAGAGGCTGGACGTAAATCTTGGCTACTGAAGTGCTTGCAGACAGTGTGAATGCAGCTTTTTTTGGGTGTCACAGCACTGCAAAAGCAAAGCATGCATGTAAGACATGTGGTATATAACCCAACTTCCGTGGCCACTCAGCTATGAGCATAACTGCGACATGCTTGAAATATGATGCACATACACCTGGGTAGACACTAGTGACAGACAACACTTTGTCACTGCTATTAGTCAACAACCAGTCCAAATATCAAAGCAAGACCTGGCGTCCAACAAAGCTTACCTCCAGTGCACATACAGCAGGCTAAGCCAATGATGATTCCCCAGATCACTACAGCAGATCGGGAGACAGCCAGCAGCTCCTTGCCAGTTGCCTGGAACACAGCCAAAAGGTGGGCAAACAATGAGACTGTGCAGTCATGAATGTCAATGCCTCACCCATACCTTTGTGTTCTGGCAGCAAGCTCAGATATGCTGGGGCAGATGCATTTGCAGCGACAACTGAAAGCAAGGTAACATGTTGCAGTGCCCAAGATGTGCCACATCTGGAGATACCTTTGGACGGATGTACTTGCGGTAAATGTCAAAGGTGAACAAACTGGCAGCTGCCAGAATTTCTCCAGCTCCACTGGAGGTGACAGCCATGAAGCACATGATGACAACCAGGACTGCACCAGCCTTGCCGAAATAGACAATGGCCACAGCTGGCAAGACCAAGGCATTGGATGCTTCATCCCCGCTTAGCTGCATACCAATAGAAAGGTCAGTGGGCATAATCATTTGTGCAAGCACCTTGCATGTCATCAAAAGGAACCAAAAGCGCTGTCGTTACAACAAGGGTTGCTGAAGAGATATAATCGTATTTAACGAGGGCGGCCTGTATCAGCCAGTACAATTGCCACAGTCATAATCATGATGCCTCTGGTCTACAAAGCAGCATTGCCAATGAAGATGGAACCTCAACATGCACAGCATTGCTCATGGATCAGGTAAATCTAACCCTGTCCAGCACAAATGTTGCTTCCTCCATCAACAGACAAGGTCCACAGCAAATCTGAGCACAGAGCAAAACTTTCAGCGTGGTAACATGACTTACTGGCAAATCTAGGGCCACTGCAGCCAGGCCCATGCTGATTGGCAAAGAGTACACAATGGCAAAGTACAAGACCGTACCAACCATGTATCCCTGCACCACATGTTGCACATGAAGTTGGCGGGAGAGTGGACAAGGCAGGCAGACATCCATGATGGGACTATTGTTGGTGATAGACTGGCTGGTGCACACCCACATGCTGTGACATGCAATAAGCTTCTGGCTGGCACCATACGCAAGGTTATACGGACAGGACACATACAGATTGTCACGCCAGCATGACAGCTTCCATGCGTCCTGCTGGAACATTACATGCAGGGGCTGTCTGCAGGTCTGCCCTGTGAGCATGCAGAAGCAGTTGCGCACATTGTCAGGTGAGCACATGGACATGATGATGCCAATGACAGCACACGCAGCATTTGGGACAAGGCTGACCTTGACAGCTTGCATGGGGCTGGCAGCCACAGCACTCTGCCAGTAACTCTGGTCCACAAAGATCTGCACAAAGCCGGAGATGATGCCGTTGATGTCTGTGTAAAAGCCCTGAAGGCTGAAGGCTGTCAGGTAGCTGCCGGACTTGTTGCCAGGAATTGGTACTGCATTGCCCATTTGAACCAGATGGTCATACATCTGCAACATACGTCAGAAATTCTCAGGTCATGCAGGATTCTGCTGCAAAGGTCAAGTTTTGGGTCTTGGGCGTGAGATTCAGCTAGAGCCAATGCACCTAGCACCAGCATCAGCAATACATGATACATCTGCAATAACATGAGCATTCACTCATGGTGCTACCAGCACCACTGGTTTTCACTTTAATAGGAGACGTGCCTCAGCATTGTATGTATACGCAGTACACAACCTGTCACGGGTGCCCATTCTGCATGGTACTGCCAGAGGGAGTTGCATGCAGTGCACGCCATGCAGCAACTGTACACCTGTCCAACAATGATAAATGCACATACGTGTTTGACCGATGCACATGCAGCAGCTGGGCAATGCTGACAGACAGGATCATGAACATTCATAAATGCTGCATACTGTCTGGATACTGCTATGAGTTAGTGCAATCTTACTAAATCAATGCTGCCCAAAATTCCTCCTCCGCTGAAGGTCTTGAACATGAAGAGACAGCAGACTGCAAAGATGATGACTGTGTGGATGTAGGATGTGGTGAAGGTGGCTTTGAGGCCTCCAGTGACTGCGTACAGGCACACTCCCAGAGGAATGATCATGCTCAGTGCTGCAGCACACACCACACAAGCTTATAGAAGGCCTATGGTGGAGCAGGCAGCAGCGGTGGAGGTGAGAACAGCAGGTACTGAGCCTTATTCACTTACAGAGTACGTCACACAGCCTGGCTGGGGTGCACCACTACCACTACACAAAGGCAAGCACTGTGTAGCCACGAGTGAATCTGGATACAAATAAGGTATTCACTTTAGCACATCGCCACCATGCATGTCTGCATGGCCATATGCATGTAGCCGCTCCAGCGTACAGTCAGCAAATTATTACGGCTAGTGAAGTTGAACGACATGAAACATTGAACGATGGTATGGCGGCTGACCATATTGATTGACGCCCGTGAGAGTGTGTGTGACCACAACAGCGCCCATAACCATCATGATGGAGACAATGAAGTTGGTCATGAAAGCATAGAAGCCAAACAGCATGTGAGCCCAAAAGCCCCATCGCACTTCAATAATTTCCAGAAAGGTATGGGCCTGCATGCAAGCAACATCTAGCATGATGCCACCATCATAACGAGTATTTGAAGAGTGTGATTGAACATTCATGTGGAAATCATTGTCTGTAGGTTTGCATGAATCAAGTATGCTCATGCTTGGCGGTGTTCATGCCTGCAAACGACAGAAGCATGAGGTGCAGGTGCAGTGCATCATGATGAAGCAGACACACATGAATGTCAGGAAGTAATGCACATTGTTGCCCATCGCAACAGCAGAAGACTGGATGCAAAAAAAGCTGCACCAGAAGCAGCATGCTGAACTTAGCAGACATTACAAGGCAAGTGATCACCTTGGGTGCTCTGTGCTTCAGCTCCAATGATGTCATAGCAAAGAAGAATGTGTTCATGCCTGTGTTTGAATACCTGCAGGCCAAATGGAAACATTCCTCACTAGCACTCCCAGGACAAGGCAGGATACAAGGAGAATAAATCACTTCAGGATCATCTGCCAAAACTTGGACAAGGACAAGGAGAATAAAACACTTCAGCGTCATCTGCCAAAATCTAACTCAGAAGGACAAACTGCAAACAAGAGGACACTATTGTAAGGACGTACCACATGGAGTTGGATACCCCATTAAGATAACTCAGCTCCACACAACCCAATAAGATTGACGCCCATGTGAAATGTGACACCACATCCACTCCTATCAGCCCTGCTTTCACGCTCCGACCCGCTGTGTTGAACTGCTCAGAATTGTACTTATGTCCCGCAAACTTGACATCTATCCAGACCAAGAAGAGGGCAATGAGCGCAAACACAGCACTAAAGCCACAAACAATGACCCACCCTGCAACCTGTGAAAAACAGAACTTTTTGCAGACACTATGTCCAGTTGTTACGTGTGCTGGTGGGTCTCAGGGTCGACATAGCCAGCAGGCTCGAAGAAGGGTGGCACGCAATAGCACACAACGTGCCCTGTGACGACGCCGCGAACAGCCCTAGGATCAACGTTGGTCTAACTCCCAACAGGTCGTCCGCGGACTGGGGCAGACATATTACAGCTGCAGTATGGTTCGTGAATACGTCTGATGATGCTGTTATACAGCCGAGAAGAAACATGAGCACAGAAGCATTATAATCGTCACAGCTGTACTTGTACGACATATGCATATGTCGCTGCATGCAGTTCGTCACGACTGGTCAAGTTGCAGCAAGAACAGCCAAATACACCCCGTCCTTGGTTGATTCTTATAACAGTACACATACGTCGCGCTGCTTTGAAGCGATACTGCGGGCGTTCTGACCTGAGGCAGGGCGTACGTGCCCTCTGCAAAGAACTGCGTTAACCCATCGTATTGCGTCAAGCCGAAAATGTTAATGTTTGCATCGATCAGCCGAGTGTACTCTCCACTCGACATGATTCCCCTGGCAAATCCTCTTGGGGTATCTCAGGACGCGATGTAGCGGTGAAGGTGTCAGCGAGCGTCGTGTTACAAAAGTCAAGCATCAAACAGTCCTCGCACGGTCGATATCACGTAAATTATAGAGCGCTTTTTGGCCCATGACTGGATAAGTTTGTGCATATGGACCCATGTGATGAGGGCCCCAAACGCGCGCCACTGCAAAGACAGTCAGTTGCGTCAATTGCGTGAATGAGATGAAGCTTGTCTTTCGGTGTTTTTCGAGGCCAAGCTTGATATCGCAGTCCCCGTGGTTGAGACATCCGCAAATCGTGGTCATCAGCAGTCTGCAGAGGACAACCTGGACGGATTCCGAGGGAACAGTGACCGTGCCAAGGTCTAGCCATTTTCACTAGGTTAGCTCTTGTAAACAGAACAGGTACTCTTCAGTTTGTTTGGCTTATCAAAGAACCATATGTGGAAAAAGTTGCGCATGTTAGTATAACCCAAAGCATAGCTGCATATGTATGCATGTCAGCTATACCTGAGCAAGGCTGCGTCAGTCGTGGAGCGCTCGCTGACCTGATTGTTCTCGCGCAGCCGTTTGCTGGCGCTGTCTCTCCCTGGCAAAAAGAGATTTGCCACAGGCCTTCGACAGAATGGTCCAGCTTGACCCTGTTGCGACCATCGACCTTACTGATTTCCAAGCCCGCAAGCCCGAAATCACCAAGGAGCTGATGGCAGCGGCTTCAGACATCGGGTTTTTCCGGGTAAAAGGTGCGTTGCGGGGGGTGCAACGCAAGTGTATGACCACGGCTCAGCTGGTCCTGCTGCACAGTTGTGAGATTAGAATTTTCACAAACCCTGCAGCTGCAGGCTGAATGTTATGTTGCTATGGCACCACAAAGAGTCATGTTTCTCTTCTCTGCAGGACATGGGATGAGTTTGGATGACATCAAAGCTGCCCATGCCATGAGTCTGAAGTGAGTGTGCGACAAGTATGCGGGGGAAAACTGGCAGCTTGTCTCCAGTTGATCAATGAGGCACTGCATCACAAGTGAACATGATTGCAAGCGCATGTGTGTTGTGTATGCTGAAAAGTGCACATGTCAATCACTTTTGACAGGTTCTTCCATTTTGTGCAGATTTCTAGATTTGCCAGATGAGGTGAAGGGCAGCCTGCCCATGAACAAGGAAAACTTTGCCTACATTTTGGGCTGGTCTGATGAAAACCTAACAGGCAAAGCATATTCCGTCATGTGCAATCCATGTGTCTCAGCATAGCATTCAGTTTTAGGTGTCTGCCTTTGCTGCTGCTTCCATTGTCACTGCCGTGATTAGCCGCTACATGATGTTGTCATTAGCAGCAAACCACCACGGCAACTTCATTCTGGTTGCTCTCAGTGCATGGCTTTCTGTTAAACCTTGCGTTCTAGCCTTGTAAAGTCAGCCTGCAAGAGATAGAGAATTGTCATATTCTGCAAGCATGATGCTGCCAATCAGCAGCATTGTGTGGTGCTGCAGCTGGCCGCTTGAGGGAGGGCATGATGATTGGGTATGACAATGAGAGGATGAAGAATCTGTGGCCTACCAAGGACATGGTCCCTGAATACAAGTATGGACTGGTTACGTACTTGCAGTGTCTGTGCAATAACCAAGCATGCTGATTGTGCAATTTGCTAGTCAAGTACAGTTGCTTCTGTTGATGACAAGCAGCCGCTTACCATTTCTGCAAAGTTTTTCAAAAAGTCAAAGTGTGAAAATCATAACCCCTTCAATGCTTTGCACTGTCAAAAAGAAGACTGCTAGAACTCAAAAGTGGTTGCTCACACTTCCAGCAAGGTTGCCTCGCTCTACATTCACAACCAGGGCTCCATGCAAATTTGTCCTTGTGGCAGTGTGCGCGTCTAAATCGTGCTTACTTTCAGAAACACACAGTGCTTTGTGTACACATCTGCATGTTCACTTTGATTGCCTGCAGGCAACATATGATCAGCTTCATGCACAAGTGCCATGCAGTGACAGAGCAGATCATGTCATGCTTTGCCCTGGGGCTGGACCTGCCGGAAGGCTTCTTCAAAGAGGTCAGTGCTCACAAGGCCCTCTCAGACCTGTCAGCTTCGGCTCTTTGTCTTCTCCCTTAGCATGGTCGACATGCATTGCATCTTATGGGGCCTCACTGATCTATGAATTTACTGCTTTTGTAGCCATGTGCCGTATGCAGATCCCATTCTGATTATGTAGCTGGGTTTGTGCACTATGTCTGCACCTGCTTCATGTGTTGCACACGATGTTGCAGCTCTTGGCAGTGGGGTTGGCACAGCTCATGTGCTGCGACTGCCATGTCTGTGTGTTGGCAGGGAGTAGGCCCGGTGGTGATCAGCCACAGTAGCAGGGCCTGCTGTCATCCCTCAGGATCATGCCATTCTGCATGCATCTGCCTGAAGTCGTAATCTCAGAATGCTGACCATCTTGTGACCTGGGGCCGCATTGTGCTCAGCAAAATGTGGAGGTGCATGTAGTGCGCACATAGAGACAGGCAGACAGGTGGAGGTGCACATGTTGCCTGCAGGCCATGGACCCGCATGCAGCAGACTGTCAGACTGCCATGTACTGCAACCGCTACCCTTCTGTAGAGGGCAAGCACTTTCCTGAGGGGGCACTGCGCATTGGCGCGCACACTGACTTTGAGCTGCTCACCCTCCTCTTCACGCGCCCAGGTTAGCCTCTGCCCTGCCTGTACCTCATGCCTGCGCGCTTGAAGACGCCAGTTGTTGACGCAATCAACAATCCCAATATGTTCTGATTTGACTTGATGTCATGCGGCATGTGGATATGGCAAACCATATGGAAGCATATTCAGTGTATCAAGCACTTGCCAGGCTTGACACCTGCTGTACTGCCAGCTGTACCTGTCACCTGGCCTAGCAGGGACTGTCATGCCAGTTGGTATGTGCTAGGCATCATGCAACTAGCAGTTGTCTGTTGATTGATTGGCACTGGTGCTGTACATGCAAATCATGCTGTCGCCAAAGTGAGCTCCACAATTAAGACAGAGCAATGATGCAAGGTCTGACACACCATTGCTACCCCGGGTTATGTGGCAGACTAGAGATGGTACTGAGGTTTCTTCCTTCTTGGATGGAAATTTTGACGGGCACAGTGCGTGTGTGTTTGGTAGGGGAGGTGGGTCTGGAGGTGTGTGCTGGCAAGGGCACCACAGCCAAAGAGGCCATGAAGACAGGGCTGTGGCAGCCGTGTGACCCTGTGGCGGGCGCCATCACCATCAACATTGGGGATGCCCTGCAGTACTGGAGTGATGACCGCCTCAAGTCCACTTTCCACCGAGTGCGCGTACCCAAAGAGCACGAGTATAAGGTATGACGCTGCTGGCTGTTGCTTCTGCTGGTGTCTTACAGGACACACCAAATGATCATGGCAGGCAGATAGTCCCCTGTTGCACGGCTGCAGCCCAAGCAATCAGCACAATGCAGGATCAAGATCAATTTCAACCATGGCATATTTGCTGTAGGTTGCTCGTTATGGTGTGGTTAGGTTGCAGATATGCATTGTGATTCATGATTCGGTTCTGCTATGTTGCACAACAGGATAGGTCATGCTGTGTCTGCTACACTGCAGGGTGAGAGACACAGCATGGCCTATTTTGCAAATGTACGTGCCACCACAGTGCTGCAAGGTCCCCTCAACAAGTATCCTCCCATCACATTTCCCCAAATACTAGCCACCAAGGCTAAGAAACGAAAGGAGCTCAATCTGAAGCCCAGGGACCAGATGACTGATCAGGAAAAGCTTGCAAGGTGGAAGGAGGCGCATGGACCAGACTTTGTCAAGGCAGATGCTGCAGTAACACCGCAGCCTCCTGCTCTTGGTGACACATCAGCACTTGACCAGCCTGCACCAGCCACTCATCATGCCACCACCACATTGAATGGTGGCATGTGTATCAGCAATGGCTCTGAAACCAATGTCATGCAGGGTGATCGCCACAGCATGGCATACTTTGCCAATGCCAGGGGCTCTACACTGCTACAAGGGCCTAAGAAGAAATACCCGCCCATTACATTCCCTGAGATTCTAGCAGAAAAAAGGCGCCAAATGGATGAAATGAATTTTCGGGAAGACATGACAGATGAGGAGAAGCTGAACATCAACTCAAATCATGCGCTGGGGCCAGAGTTTCAGACTGTGGACATGACTCACTCAGGAAAGCCTGAGTACGAGCCAGTTGCGCTCAATGAATCTGGAGAGCCTGTCATTACTCCCATGGCTAAGGGCAAGCTAGCTCCAGAAATGGAGCACCTCAAGCTGCAATCTGCTGTTGCAGCAGCTGCACGTTAGCTGCCCCATCTTTGTACAACTTTGCTGTTCTTCTATGACTTGTATAGACATATGCGAGGGTAACATTTGCTTCTGACCTCTGCTTGTGTGTCTGCATGCTGACAGCACCCTCTTGGCGACACACTGCTATGTATACATGTAGCTAGAGGAAACTAGCACATCAGACGCACACTTGTTTGCATATCATGCAATCATACATTTATAAGGTAGGTAAGCAGGCTGGTGGCAATTGTCAGGGTACAAACTTTTATGCATATGTTTTTATTAATTGCTGAAGTCATTGACAATCGTTGCTGATGTCATTGGCAAGTGCAGTATCTGTTTTGCAGACGACTGCATCTGACAATTGGACTGCAGTGGTTTTGACACCCTGTCAGCATCCTTGATAACCTTGTGACCCTGTGGTGCTGTTGATGGGCCCACAGGTGTCTTCATCCATGGGCATCAACGTCTGATATTTCATCGATTTATCGTTCCAAGACACAAATTTGCTTCATTAGTTTCTACAGACTTGTGTATCGCTCAAAGGTAATTCAGTCTATTGGCCTGTGAAAGTCTGAATAAATGTAACAGTGGAAACACCTAAAGTTGAACAGTCGAAGGGTTCCCCAACACATATCAATTGATGGTTGCAACCATATGTATTCAACATCTGCTGAGTTGGATACAGGTACAGTCACTGCCACAGTCCCATGTCTCTGGGCCAACTCTACATGCGTTTTGCTTACTGTCATGGCTGGCCGTCAGGACTGTCAGCATTGATCTCACAGTCGGCAGCAGGCGCTACAGACCTTTCTCAGCAGCCTTTGAAACAAATATTTTGTAGTGAGTGTAAAGCCTGCTTGGGGCACATACAATGTCCACGGCCCCCATACCCACGTGTGCAGTCAAGTTTAACAATACAATGCGAGCAATGGCTGCAGGTGATATTGCAGTATGATTCACAGTTATCGGGAATGCATATGCTTTTATACATCTATAGAGTCTGTGAGATCAGTTTTCATGCATGCAAAATCATTGTGCATGCATGCATGCTGGGTCGGTACCCATATGCAAATATTTGGGGCTCAACTTTAGAGCAAATATAGTCGAGCACAAAATGTGCACAAATCAGAAGGTGTAAGCAGCGAACAAAGCATAAGCACTCAAGCCAAATACTCTTTTGCGTAGAAACACTTTTCATGCACACTGCATTGCACAGGCAATTAAGAGGAAACTGCCTTTACCACAAGCCAGTTGGAGTCACGATCCTAGACTTGGTGGACCAGTGAGTGCTCATGAGCCTGATCAGGCTGGTGGACCACACAAGGACATATCTGTAAGTCCTGGTGTCATGAAGCAAGACATGCATAAACAGTGCCGTGTATGATGGACAGACAGCCTTACAATGACCAGCAAGCACTAAACAAATCATCACAAAAGCGCACTGTTGGTCAATGCAGCAACCCTGCAGGTGATAACATGAACTCCAGTTGTAGTCTTATGTCCATTTTGTTGCCAACAGAGAACCAGCAGCGCTTTGGACTTGAAGAAGGACCTTGGCAGTACTACACAACATGCATTCCCTAATCTACTCTATATCGGCATCGGCTGGAAGATTGACATCCTCAGGCAAAGCATTGTGCTGCCTGAGCACAGAGATGGCCTCATCAGTCTTGAGCACCAAAGCCTCTGAAGACTCCAGCAGCAACAGCAGCTCTGAGTTGTCCATTTCCAACAGCATGCCAGTGATCTTGCCAGCCAACTCAGGCTGTAGCTGTTGTACTAGTGGGAACAGGCGCTCTCCAAGCATCTGTTTCTGCTGCTCAGGAGGTGCTGCTGCCAACATAGCAGTAGTGAGCTGACTACCCTGCTGACCAGGCACCACACCAGAAGCTGCCATGGGAGCTGCAGCCGCAGCTGATGGGGCAGCTGTTGCTGGGG
>JAABUK010001704.1_pt1 | contig 41311 bp, 57 predicted proteins | sample 5559141 | NCBI WGS metagenome assembly JAABUK01 (sample SAMN10711869, study PRJNA513367) | rock metagenome | isolation source: Antarctica rocks | place: Antarctica: Victoria Land, Pudding Butte nord | collected 2016-01-03 | reverse complement strand
GTGGGAGAAGCAGGGATAAAGGTGGTAGGAGTAGGTCTAGATCCCCTGAGCAGCGTGTGAGCAAATCTAGGAGCAGTAGACATGACAAGGAAGACAGCAAAAAGAAACGTAGTAGGAGCAGGAGTAGGGATAGGACTAGGCATAAGAGCAGGTCTCGCAGCAGGTCACGGGATAAGAAAACCCGCAAGCGATGAAGTGTGTAGACTGTCGTCAGGCGGGCATTTTTGTGTTCTGTTGACACCTGTGCATGCTGCAATCTGGCAATATTTGCACTGCTGCTACAGCAGCAGTTGCATATCAGCAAGAGTTTATGGTGTTTTGTGTGTCTGCTGACATGTCAAGTTTGTGCTGCTAGATATGTGTGAAAATATGGCTAGTTCCGTGCCTGTTGGAGCCCTGCATAACAAGCACTGATCTGATGCATTATGGTGTCTGTATATGAATGACATTAAGTTTGTGCTGCTATAGCCTTGCACTCCATGCGTTTAGCCTTGGCAGGTCTTCATCTATGCAACAGGGCTGCACATGAAACGTGCATACCACATTGCCCCAAAACACACCAGCTGATTGAGATATTTGAGGGGTTTGTCAGATCACGTGAGTAGCTAATGCTGCCCAAGCCATGGTAGAGCTTGGCATTCGGGGGGTAATCCTTGCCCTTGATATGTGACAGCAGCAGCAGAGCTTGCTATCCCAAAATCCATCCATCACCATCTCCACAATTAGTGGTAATACAACTTGCAGCAAAAATTACCTGCTGCTGCTCGTTGAAAGGACAAACATATCAGCAACAGTATTTTCCATCCTCAAATCATTTATCACAAGCACAATCATGCTGCACATGCCGTATTAGACCACCAGCATCAGTCTGACAACTGTTAGGAGCCCATGACGAGATTCAGCGCAGAGCGACTGATGGGTCTGTGAGATACGCACATCCTTTACAGTACTGCGTCTTGAAGACGTGTTATGACAGAAGCTCTTGCCTTACACATTTCGTTGCTGAGAGAGAGCAGCATGCTTACGGTTACTGAGCAGCAGCTTACGCTGCGTTGCTGAGCAGCAGCTTACGCTGCAGAACGCTATGACATTACAATAGACAGTTTGAAGTCTGAGGCCAAGTGTGCAGGTGTGGAAATTGGCATGGTGTAGTGCTTTCAATGCCTGTGGTGCATCTTCTCCTTTTCCAGGAAGTTGTTGGCATACCTGCAGAGGACAAACAAGTGATTTGATTGGCCAGGTCATGACTCCGTGAGCAACAAATATTGCCGGTCAAAGCAAGGACTTACGCAAAAGTGGCTGCGACAGGAGCAATGAAAAACACCCCAACATCCACCCAGTTCTGCAGACAGCCCAGTCGAAGTCAGCGCATTGCCAAGACTAGAGACTTGATGTAAATTTGCAGCTGTCTCACCTCTGAGAACTTTCTGTGCAACTTTTCTGGCACATCCTTGAACACACCGTTCATGACAGTCTGTTCGAAGGGTGACAAAGTATATACAACTTCCCTCAGACGGATTGGCACCTTGCCCATCTTGATCTGCAGGCGTCAGGACAGCGGTGAGGACTACACCGATGGAAGTGATGAATCGCAGCAGCACGGTGCAAACAGTCATGCACAGAGATCACAAACTCACCCGATGCCCTAGATCAGACTGTTTGACCAGCAAGAGCTAGAGTAGCGCGTCCGGACTACCTTAGTGCCACGGGTGCAGTTTTTGCTGCCTGTCGAGTTTTGCCCGGGAACGAACGAACACCCGAAGGATCTTCTTCATTTGTCGATTAGGCACGCTCCGTAGATCACGGAACGCGCCCCTATGACACCTCTCAGCTATCCTTTTTCAAAAGTCGCGTGCTGCCGTTGTCAGTATTGCAGCAGCATTGGCCATTCACATTCTGTAAATGTCACAGTGTTACAGGATGTCGCTTTAAGCATTTAGCAAAATCCTGCTGAACAAGGATGCAAGCTTGAATGTGCACACAGAGGTGGCGTGAAAGTTATCATAATAGGGTATAGCTGAATTAGCACCAAGCATGACTGAAGAAAATGTGACGAGGTCCAGAAGCTGCGCTGCAATGCAGTAAGCAAATCGGAGCCAAAGGCAGTGTGACCTAAGCGAGGTAAGCAAGGCAACTGCAGAACATAGAAAAAGTTCAAAGCACCATACTACACTCTGGACCCAACAGGACTACTCGTATAGGACAGCAGAACGAACTACTCTCTCCGAGGTCTGACACGCCGTGCTTCATCTTCAGGGTTGTGATCACGTGGGTGCACATGGGGTCCATGCCTACCCCTCTCACGATCACTACGGTGCTGACTCCTGTCATTGTTTGCCACTGCTATGGTGTGCAGCAGCTCAGCCTGCACGTTGACACAGCGCAGACTCAGCAACCCAGAAGCACAAACACCCATGCCTGTTGTGAACATATGCCAAGTCACTGGCACAATCCAACTCTCTCAATCAGACACACTGCAGTACAAATGACCACATTTCACTGTCCAGGCCACATAGGCACCAATAGTCCAAAGGTGCATGGCTGACAGACTGTACACCAAGCCATGTATCAGGCTCTAGCTCTGGTCAAGCCAGAAAGGGTTGCTAGCTGCCCGTTCTGTGCTTGCAATTTAGCTTTCTCACAAAAGGCTGCCTTTGCAAAGCTGAGGGCAGCAGATTATGTGATTGTTACTACCAGTGAACAGTTACTGCTTGGCGTATGTCATTTCCCCAATTATTGTCTGTTGTCACCCCTGATGAGTCCTAAAGACAGAAAATGTAAATTGATTGACTGGTTGATTGATTGATTGATTGAGTGAGTACCTGCAGCTGGGGGCAGGAGCTGATCATGTGGTGGTAGCCCTCCGAGCACATCACTGTGGACAGATTGCGGCTGGCAAACTCCAAGCACACCCTCTTTAGCTCCTCCGCATGATTCTGCTCCGCCAAAGTCAGAGTGGTCGCCACTGTGTCTACCTATGACATCAATCACATCACTGTCAAGAGGCACTCCTTGACCTGACACCTGTTGAGGCTAGAGCTCCTTGGCATTGTCAGCAACTTGGCATTGTCAGCAACTTGGCACTGACACTTTGGACTGGAGCCATGCTTACTTCAGCGATACACCTGTGGTTGTGCTCTGCAATGTGTCAGCATCAGTGACGAACATGTAGCCAGAGCGACAGCAAGGCACTTGTGCAAAAGAGGAAGTGACAAACATGTAGCCAGAGTGACGACAAGGCACTTGTGCAAAAGAGGAAGTGACAAACATGTAGCCAGAACAACAGCAAGGCACTTGTGCAAAAAGAGGAAGTGACGAACATGTAGCCAGAGCAACAGCAAGGCACTTGTGCAAAAGGGGAAATACCTCGACAGTCTCACAGAGACGTCTCTCACAGATGCGGCGCAGTCTGGGCAGCTGGAAGCGGTCTGCAGCCACCAGCAAGTGCTGCGCCATGGCACAGTCTAGATTGCTGCCTTCCAGCTCCTGCATCAACACGGTTTTTCTTTACAGAAAGGGTCAAAAAGAAGGGTTTTTGGCATCTATCCCTGACCAAAATACTACTGTAACTGTGTCACGCCTTACGTCTAAAGAGGAACCTTTACACTTTTTGGCGATCATACATCGATCATAACAGGAGCCTCAAAAAGCGGCAGCCCGGAGCTACCTTATGTCTACTGAACGCTGCTGAGTCTGGCTGCCTAAGGGTCACAGATTGATGCACTCCTGATCTGGACACAACCTGACAATTGCCGTGTGCTTGTGTGTCACAAGCTGCTGCACACTTGATGTAAGTTGCATGCTGATGGATGCAGTATGGCAGCACTACTAGGGGAGCATGTGAGCATACATGTATAAGCTGCTGATGACAAATGTCAAGTCTGTCAGGAGCATATGTACAAGGACTCTGCAGACATTTGCGTGCCTCATACAAATAACAGCCCTGCTTGGCCATTTTGGAAGCAAATGATGATAACAGAGACGTGAACTTTAACCCATGGGAGACAATTTATAGAAATTTCTCACCTCTGGGAGCTGATCTGTGTAGGTGAAGTAGAGGAGTGCCTGGAAGACAGGTTTGCGTACATCCTTGATGTCCACGTCCCCCTCCTGCCCTTCCCTCATTGGGGCATTCAGCAATGCCCTGGACAGTCAGACAGAGCAGAATTGGACAGAACAGAGTCAGACAGGGCAGACGCAAAAGGCCACCCCAGATGTCAGCATCCCACTTCCAGCAACACACTAACTTGCAAGCTACTTTTGCAGCATGCTTCTGATGAGTGACTTTCCTTTCAGCAAGTTTTCTGTTTGCAAAGCAGACAGCACTACTGTCATGCAGATGGCATGAAAGCACATGCATGTTTGGCAGGAGACTTTCAGAGGAAGATGAACAGTGTAGTTGCCACTGACCTAAAGACAGGGGATCTAGCAGTTAAGATGAACTTGTGCGCTGCCAGCTCCTCTTCTTCCACCTTGAATCTGACATCTGCTGCCTGGCCAGATTCCAGAAGCTGCGCCATGTCATGACCTAAGCTGGGGGGAGGCACCTGCATCACACACATGCACAGTTTCAGACATACAGACACACAGGACAGAGCTGCTGTTTTGTCATAGCAGAACACACATTCTTGGGAGGGAATACATTCTTTGGAGGGACTGCATTTTTGAGAGGGAGGGGGGGGGGGTGAGGGGGGGAGGGGGGGTTTTGGAGTAAGGCAATAAACAATCAAGCCTGCGTGATACAATAAGGGACCATCACATGACCTGACCCATAACATGCAGCCATTGTGATGGCAGCTGAATATCTCAGGGTGCTCACCAGCAGCTGCTTTGTTCCGCCGAGTGCCGTGAACACTAAATGAATTCAAAAGACTCGGCCACATATGACATCATGACATGAAAAAAAATGGTGTTCAGACTGCGTTCAGCTTTAAAGAAGAAGATGAACAGCATTCTTGGTTGGTATATTAAGGACCTCGGGGGCTTTGCTAGGTTGCTTGAGACCTGCGCTCTCGCCAAAGTGCACATCATTGGGTAGGCACACTGTACACAAACATAGTTTGACATTTCCACAGGCTTTGCAAAGCAAGCGGGCTGGAGATACCTCCAGACACGCAGCACTTACATGTGTGATAGAGGAGCGCTTTTCAATTCCAAATCGTCCAGTTTTATTCAGAAATGGTCATCCCTACACTGGAAATTTAAACTCAGAAGCGTCTGGGGACAGTAACAACACGTTTCTACATCGGGAAGATGTTTTAGGACATACAGCGCTTACATGTGCGATAAAGGAGTTGCCTGTGTAGAAGAGGAGTTACCTGTATGACAGAGGGCTTGGCTAGGTTGGCTGGAGTCTTATGGCCGGACAGAGCTCCGCCGGAAGACACCACCAGCTCTATGGTGTACCGGATCACAATGGTGTCGTTGGCCATGAAGCCGTTTTGGGGATTCTCCAGCACCGACCGCTTCACAAATTTGCGGTAGCCGTGGCAATTTCGGGCATTTGGGTCTTGGCGGGCACAGCTGATCTTGACTGCACCCTGTAGGCCAGATAGAGTCTGTGAGTTGCTAGGGTCTGTACTAGGGTTTGTGACTTGCGAGGGTCTGTGAGATACTAGGGTCTGCGCGCTGCCTAGGTGCCAGGCAGTGTCACAACAGCACCTGCAGAAAGGCCTGTCGCTAAAAGTCTACAAGCAACTCCTGATGTGCTTTCAGATTTATTTCGGTGAAAAAGACTTAATTTTTGCCAGAAGTCAAGCCACAGCCACATCTTAATTGCAGCCTGCAATGCTGCAATTAAGATGCAAAAGAAAGGCTGATGCCTGGCAAGCTTGAGGTCTGTACATCAGGGCAGCCAAGTGATGCTGGTGTATGCAGATTCAGCCCACAGGCAGCTTGCTGCAGTCCATTTCTTTATTGCTGCGGCCACACAGCTCTGGCAGGATGCACCAACCTTGCAATCAAGCCCAAGCCCAAGCCCAAGCTGAATCTGGCAATCCCAGGCTCAGAGCAAAGAGCAGTCACAAGAGCACATTGTCATACTTCCGCAGTCAGGCAGCTACCACTGCACACAAGTGTGAACATAAGTCATATCATGTATAGCCTGTGAAGGGTTTTGCTAGTTTAGTCAAGACGTACCTAGGTGATAGCCTTGCTATCTGCCATATGGACTGAGTGTGCAGCTTTAGGCCGATAGGGTTAGTCCTAAACCCTAAACCCATGGTGAGTGTGCAGGTTTAGGCAGATAGGCGGAGGGGTGGGCGGAGGCAGCACCTGCTCGTTTACCTGGTCCCGGCGGCGGCCCTTGGTCAGGTCGCGGCCTTGACCTGTCTGGTCCACCAGCGTGAAGCGGTGGAAGGCACGTACCACCCGTCCGTCACTGGTGTTCACCACGCCCTGGGGAGCATCACTCTCGCCTGCAACCAATCAGCTTTAAATGGTTTAAAAACATTCAATTTAGCGCAATCTATGGTCATAAGTTTCTGGGAAAACGAAGAACCAGGTGGGTGGGATGCAGGCAACTGCTGCATCCGTCACTGTGGCTGAGTTGCTGCGCTGCAGGTATTGGGTGGTGTTTTGTTGCTCTTGAGGTAACGAGATCAAAGATCTTTGGCAGAATGAAGTGAGAGCAGCTGAGCATGCATAGAACTGCACCAGCTTGTCCATGCTGGTGAGTCTGCCATATGTCAGCTTCTGCATCAGCTGCGCACAAGCAGGGCACACACAGACCCCAGCTGCTTGCAAATTGATGAGCGCGCAAGTGAAGTGCACTGCCGCGGAAAGCAATGTGAAATGCCGCAGTAACAGGAAGTGATTAGATTGCATTAAGGGGGGGAATGCACAAGCTGGAAGCTGTACCTATGAGTGCCACAAACAAGGCAGAGTAGTCATTGGTGGCTTCCCGCCTTGCTGGTTGCATCTGCTGCTGCTGCACATGCTGGGGAGGGTACACAAGGTTCTGTACAGGCTGCTGCTGTTGCTGCTGCGGTTGGGGTTGTTGCTGCTGGGGGGGCTGCTGCTGACCCTGTGGGGGTCCCTGAGCTCTACCACCTGCAGTGTTGATGAGCTATTAGCAAACACGAAGGAAGGCAAGCTGCACATGTTTGCCTAAAGGCTTGCCAACTAAATCGCTGGGTCTGTGCAAAAACAGGATGCACCTATTACTGAAACACAGTTTGTACAGCATGCTTTTTCATGATGTTGGTTATCGGTTCATGCTGTATAAATGAGCAATCATGAGGGTCTCAACTGCATTGAGTCAGCAAGCAAGCTCAGTACTCAGCTTATGTGCAAGAGAAATGCAAGGAGAACACCTCAACTGTAGCAAGTCAGCAAGCAGGCCCAAGGACTGGCTTGTATACAACAGTGCACAAAAATGTAAGGAAAGAGGGACATACCGTTTGCATTATTGGCTGGGGCATAACAATGTAAGGAAAGAGGAACATACCATTTGCATTATTGGCTGGGATTGGGCCTGGGGGAATGGGCAGGTGCAGCACTTGCCCTTGCCCCCCACCTTGCTGATTGGCCCCACCATTACCCCCTGCTGGAGCTGGTAACCCAGGAGGAGCCAAATGGCCCTCTGTGGAAGAGCTCTTCTTGCCGTCAGGGTAGAACAGCAAGACCTGCAGCAGACAGAGTACATAAATGTAACCAAGACCAGGACAAAAGGACAAGAGAGACGACTCTGCACATGAAGCACTTACCCATTCATGCCCGCCAACAGAGAAGCGCTCGCTGGCTATGGGTTCCCCGTCCCCAATACCCTTGACTAAGCTGTAGCCAACAATGGTGTGCTCATGCTCACCTACGCAAGCCATAAACTCAGTGGAAGCTCTCAGCACCGTCGCAGAGTATAATATGTCTTGTCTCGAATAATTCAGTGCGTCAACAAGCGACAGCCACTTACCTATGATAGTGTCTGTGACTGTTCTTGAAGAAGATTTGCCATCCCCAGACTGTGCTTGAGGCTGAGCTTGTACTTGGGCCTGAATTTGTCTATCGCGCACAACATCTGGCTGCGCCGCCATGCCCGTGTGCCCAATGTGCGAGGCAAAAGAACAGGGCCGGTGGGCAACAAGCTGTGCTCGGGTGACAGTTACTGGTTTAGGTAGCCGTGCCGCGGTTGCACTGCCTCGTCAAGAGATTAAGCTTTTGCCAAAGATCAGTTGGCAATTAGGTGACACGACAGGGCAGCCGCAGAAGAATGCTAGGCGTCGTTCAAGATGATGTCTGTTGGAACTGCCCACACACTGGCACAACTGAGCAACATGAACCGTAAGAGGATCCCGTAATGTAGTAACATAACGAGCCGTAACAGGTGGTCATCTTTGAGAGTCGACCACTCGCTTGCTCTTCGCTTGAAAATGCGTTGGCTTCTGCTGCTGTTGTGGTTGTGTACTGCTTGCTGGCACAGATCAAGTGGCATCTGCTGTGGTAGCTGATGGTTGGCGGACCACAGAGGAGACTGTTCAAACTATACAAACCTCCATTCTCTTCCCATTTCTCTGTTTGCAGACGAGATGCTCATGCCAGCTTTGCGTCCTGCGACGCGGAAGACGCTCGATATCTTGCGTTGTGATTGTGGTGCCTGACGGCCGTGTATCAAGTACTTACTTCGTGAAGGGTCAGTGCAACTTGCGCAACAAAGTTTAAGGTACAGCTGCCGTCAAAAGTCTGCTGATACGAGACTCTGCAGCAGGGAGCGTTATTGCAGAATACTCTGCTGCATGGCGGGGTTGGCGTGAACTGCGCCAATGTCACCAGATTCAGACTTCTTTCAAAATCTTTGCTCAACCAAAAAAGGTTGCTGGAGCAGTCAACAGTCAGCAACAAAGTTTGAGGACAACGCCAGGGCCCTGGCAAAACTCTTTGCACAAGCACTCGAGTAATCTGTGTAAGCCCCTGCAGTTGTTTGCACTTGAAGCAAAGGTTTGCTGTCTGCACAAGCTTGAGCTCTGTGACAGGACAGCTTGTCAAGGCAACAGCTTTGGGCAAAAGCCTGCTGCTTTCTGCCTGTTGCTTTGCTGGAAAACCAGATACTGAGCAAGACAGCTGGCCTGGTTTGTCAGCAAGTTTGACCTTCTCAGAGTATAATTCAAATGAGTCTCGCTGCCTACACAGCTCTGGACCTGGTTGCTTGCTCCAGTGCCTTCCTGTCACATGCAACAGCACAACAACGCATGCAATTTTGCTCCCTGTGGCCACATTTGTAGTAAGTTTACGAGCGTCCCTAACATTTGCGTGCCAGGGCGTCCCAAACATTTGCAAGCGTCCCAGACAAAATCTTCTCTGGAGAAGCAGCTTATGATCTATTGTCTGCATTTGAGGTTAACCCATTTTGCAAGGCATAGTATGCTGTCGCTCAGGTGAAAAGTAGGCTTGTCGCAATGGACACATAAAATCTCAAGCTGGGACAGGTGCAAAAGGCAGTCTTGGATTTGGGCAAAGCTGCATCAATAGCCCTTGAAGTGAGTCAAAAGTGACAAGCTTGATGAAAGTGTCGGCTGCTTGTAATCTGATACATACAGATTCTGCAAGCTGCTACACAGTGAGAGAGATTGAAGCAAAGCACAATTTGGGCTCTTGAACTCCAGTTGTGTCAAGTCAGCTTGCTCAATGTTTTGGGGAAATGCCTTTTTGTGATCATACTGTGATCACTGCCAACTTACACTGACATCTATACATTTAAGCACAAGTCTCAAAGACGGTCTAGTAAACAGGTCTTGACAGGCAACAGAGCAGCAATGCCAACAGGCCAAGTGCAAACCAAAAAGAGATGAGACGCTGATTCAGATCATGTCCACATGCCGGCCCATTTGCAGTTGCAGCGCGTGCACAGGCAGGACAAAAGCAGCACGTTATAGCACACCAAAATGAAAACATATTTACATGACCATGTTGAAAGAAACTCCTGAGACAAATCATCTGCGACTAAAATTGAACTTGCAAGATGAGTTGCAATCTTTCAGCTGTTTCTGCAACTGACCTAAAAGCAGCTGTGACTCAACTGAAAACCGAGATTGCAAATAATCACTGATGTCTAGAGATTTGAGGTTTGGCCATTTTGCAAGGCCTAGTATGCTGTCACTCAGGTGATGTGCAGGCTTGTTGCAGGAGACATATAAATTCTCAAGCTGGGAAAGGTGCAAAAGGCAGTCTGGGAATTTAGCAAAGCTGCATCCACTTAGGATCAGGTCCTTATGTTGAGTCAGAAGCGAAAAGGTTGATGGAAGCGTTGTCTGCTTGAAATCTGACACATATAGTTTCTGCAAGCTACTACATAGTGAGACAGTTTGGAGCAAAGCCCAACTTGGGCTGATGAACTGCAGGCATGTCAGAAAAGGCAAAGCTGACAAGTTGACTTGCTCAATGTTTTGGAGAGATACGTTGTACAAGCTCATCTGCTCAAGAGGAGTTGCACAGGTGAGATTTCTGAGATGGAAGATATGCTCATGGAGAGGACCCCATATGTCAAGACTGCGCAGCTTGACACCGTCGCCGAATGGCAATATAAGTTCCGTCACTGTATCTGGAGGGCTTATAGAGATCCGCAGATGGGTAAGCTGTGTGTAGCTTTCAATACTGCAAATTTGTTCTTCAATTCCGTGCAAGCTCAGGCTCTGTACAAAGTTGAAATTGTCGACGTCCCTTGGTACTGCAGACAGCCTGGGCAGCGTAAGTGTCTGCAGAAGGGAAAGTTGCTGAAGGTCCTCCAGAGAGGCGAGCTCAGATTTAGCAGTCCAAGACAGATGAGTCAATTGCATCAGACAACAAAGCTGCTGAATGTATGCTGTTTCTGCTTTCCAATATGTCAGCAGCCCTGCAAGCTGGTGACAGCCATTTTGAGGATCTGTGATGTCAAAGTCTGCATGACATGGTACTGTGTAAGTAACTTGACAAGAGCTTGAGACTTGCAGACTGGCTGGATTATCTGCTTTGCTCCATTGCAGCTTTGCTGCCCGTGTTCTCTCACCTGTGTAAAGCCGCATTTGCCATGCAGAAGGTGCCAGCGCAGCTGCTGCTCTCAGTGCCGCTGCAAGATGAGGCATCAGCTGTGCAGGCAAGACTGCCGTGATGTCGATATGGACTTCAGGGAAAACCACTGCTCGTTGCGAAATTCATTGCAGACAAGCCTCATTGTGCAAAGACAGTGGTCCTGCTGTCGCTATCAAGTATACGACTGTAACTGCTTGTGTGGACTGAAGATCAGCAACTTGTGTCCTTGCTCGCCTCTCGGTTGGTTCAGATACCTGCAAGTTCAAGCTAGGACCCCATAAATCAGAAAGCGAGGTTTCGCAGGCATCACCAGATGCTGCAGAGCGGTTGAGGAGGCTCTTTCAGCTCCTGCAGACTTGCTGGCATCGCAACTTAGCCTCAAACGATGTCAAGCGCAAGCAAGAGTTCAGGATACAATCAGGGAGTTCCGCAAAGCAAGAGTGCATCAGGACTCCGGCATCTATTGCATTAGGCATGCATCAGCACCAGGCATTTCGGGAGTCAAAGATGTAAAACAATGGGGGCAAGCGCTGTTGGCAAGCGATCAGCGTTCCGGCCTGAACAGGCTTTTCGTTAGCCCAGCGGAGCCTCGAACCGAAATCATGGGGTCGTCTTCATCCCCAGAAATTCCGCTGCAACTGTTTGAAGATACCCAAGGCTCCGAAAGGCTCCAGGGTCACGTTAAGCGATTGGCCTGGTGCTATTGGACTTACAGACAAAGCTCGCACATGGAATGACAACATCTCTAAGCAGTTGGCGCATTCAGTTATATACTGATAAAACATGAAAGCAAACCTTGCCAGGGCATACATGACATCATAGTGCACAGCCACCCTAGTGGCTGCAGCCACTAGGGTGGCTGTGCACTGCCACAATTCACTTTACTGTACATCAGTACTGATCAATTTGTACGTGAACAAATTGACCAATGTTGATGTGTGGCACAGACTGCTTGAAATATATCTTCCGACTGTATCAAGATTGCAACTACACATGTAGCATGCATGCTACAGCACTGTGCAGCTGGCCAGTTGAACCTGTCAAAGCTTGATAAAGATACTGTGACTACTGTGAGGCAGCAGATGTTTCCAATGGCAGCAAAAGCTGCACTTTGCTGTCATCAGAAACTCCTTTTCAATACGCGTGCAGAAAAGAGTTGCCAGAAAGCTGTGCCTACGAAATGCCAACTGTTTTATAGTGTAGCGATTACAGGCCTAGGCTAGCTTTTGCAGGTTGCACTGTTGGATCTGGACAGAGAGAGCAGCGCTTTCTAGTCCCAACAGGGCAATCTTGCCAACTGATTGAAAGCATATTGACACTGGCCCCCATATTGATACAACACCCAATGTGGCTCAAGTCTTTCATGAGCCATAGTGAGCTTGATTGATGCAGCTTGTGTTCCTGGACAAGAGCTTGGCCTTGGATCTAGATGTCATGGGCTCACACTCCTAAGCTGCTTTGAATAGATGCGCCAACATCTTGCACAGGTCGTCAATTGCATCCAAACCATTCTGGCATTTGAGTCCCCCTATCGAAGCGTCGACAGCCATCATCATATGACCATGGCAAGCTCCCTTGTAGTCCTTCATGTGAACTGTGTTGCCGGCATCAAGTAGTTTCTGGGCGTACATCTCGCCTTCGTCATGCACAATGTCGCATTCTGCCAGAACAATGTATGCAGGGGGCAGCCCTGCATACAAATAAGAGAGTTTGGTCCTTGCACAGGGTGCATTCACAGCAAAAAAAATGCATAACACACTGTATGGCATCTGGCTTGCAAGCATCCCAGCAACCCTGCCTGTAGGGGCCAAAGGGGCAGGGGGAGGGGGCACAGTCATCAACATGACAACCCAAACTTGTTTAAACATCGAATCAGTCAAACTTGAACTCAGGTCATTCTTGACATCCGCAAATGCTCACAAGGCCAGTGAGTGAGACTGCTGACATGCATAATACCCTGCAAGTTCCTTTCATACAGTATTGGGATTGATATGCAGCATTGGCTCAACGTTGAGCTCAAGAACAAGGAGGTCTCGCTTGCGCCCCATGACTGTTCTCCTACAGCCTACAAGCTGTAATCTAAACAGAACATCACTTGACTTGGCAAATACATCACCGTTTCTCTACTGAGTCTCAAGCAAGTGTGCATCACACCTGAAACATCAGCATGTTGCAAGACTGCTGCCAAGCTGCTAGGTTGCTGGGGTTTGCCATAGGGTTCCCTGTCTGCCCCTGAATGGCAGAATGGCAGAACCTTCAAGTTTTCAGTGGCCACATTGCCTTTGCTGCAGTTTGGGTGCATGCTTGTCATGCAGGTGTAAAATTGCATCTGATGCAGCCCTGATGCTCTGGTACATCTCAAACACAAAGACAGTGTGTAATCACCTAGCAGATCCCAACCAAGCTTGTAACACGACCCTGAGAAGCCGACGCCGTATATGCCGGAGTCGTAGGTCAGCAAGGAAGGTTTGGCTGGCAGATAGTAGTCCGTCAATGGGTACAGAAGCACTTGAGCACACAACTGTTGCCCGCCACGCTCCTGAGGAGGCAAACATGTGTAAACGGAAGGGTACAGTGTAATCACGTCTGGATTGAAGATCTGGTAATGAACTATGCAGAGCAATCTTGTCATTCAGGCATTGGCTGATAATGGCACTCCAGCAAGTGGAGTACAGACATCATTGTGCATGCCTAAGTAATACGAGCGCCCATTTATGACATTCAGAGATGCTGCAGATGATCCAGGGATGCTGAATGCTGGCACCTCACAAAAGAGCTTCATCACACTGCTCATAAACAACAAGGTCCAGCAATGTCTTCACGGCTTCTTGTCAAGTGAACAGCATACCTTTATTAGCAAGCAGACTGCAGTTGCCAAGTTGCCTCCACAACTGTCCCCAGCGATGGCAATTTGGTCATGACCGCAGTTGAGGAAGGTAGCTTGGTCTGCACAGTACTGTGTTGCAGCATAGCAGTCCTCTAGCCCAGCTGGAAATTTCCATTCTGAGCTCAACCTAGAGAGGTGCATGAACTGCTTGCCTATGCACAACAACTGGCACAAACCATAGATAAGCTATCCAAGGGTGCAGCTCTAGCTTTGAAAACAACACCAGCAGTCCAATCACCTGTAGTCAATAGCCATGACAACACAGCCTGTCTGTTTGGCAAGACGGCGACAAAAGGCGTCGTATGAGACAAAGTTTGAGTTCAAGAACCAACAACCCCCGTGCAGATAGATTAGCAAGGGAGCAGCACCGACCTACAAGCGAGGCAGGCTGATCACAAATGTCAATCATGATCAATGGCATCAAGCATATCAACTTGTGTCCGATAGCCAACGGGGCTCACCTTGCTTCTTGAGTCGTATACGCGGATTGGTATGTGACCGTTCGGGCCTGGAGCGCTGACATCGTACACGCGGTTCACCTCCTCACACCTGAGAGTCACCAGTAGAACTGTGCTGACTTGTATTGGATACGTGGGGCAAAGCAGCACAAGCGCACTTTTCAAGATCACAGTGCTTCGCCGAATTACGACTTTCAAGCTGTCTAGACAACATGACCAGGGTGTCTGGACTAAGAGGTTTGGCAGCCTGGCGTCCCATCTCCATGTTTCCGCTGTTATCTACCTATAGTCCAATCGGGCACAGCATTACCTGCGCTCTCTGTGTCTGCAATAGCCATAAGCTCTGTGCGTCACGTGACGAGCATTCAGCGCTATTTCAGTGGCGAAGGCCCTTTGCGCAATTTGCTGTCCAAGCTTCGCCCCGCATGGGTCAGTCTGTTTCGTGTTTCAGTGGCGAAGGCCCTTTGCTTCTCACAGCAGCTTCCAACGGTGACGCGGGCCAAGTAAGACAGGTGGGCCAGTTGATCGGCAGATGCGAAAGGAGGCCGCACTGTTCTGCAACGTAGTATCACCACCTGTGCCTGCAGGTGCTGTCGCAAAACCCATCTCTTGCCGCATATACGCATTTGCTCCGTCAGCGCAACTGCCTGCACTGTGCGGCAGGTACGATGGTGTTGGCCATGCTTTGCCGGGCTTGCTCTACGGCCTTGTCCTGTTTGTGAGAACAAATAGGTTCTGAGAACAAACAGGTTCAGCAGACGTTTCACGTCCCTTTCATGAGCTGAGCCTCAATGTTTGTCTTGCAGCATGTGGCCACACTGGCATTCTACAAGAGGTGTTGTCCATGCTCAAGCCTGCTGTTGGTGCTGGAAAACCAAGTCAAGCTCAGACCCAGCTGTACAAGACAGTTCTGAACCAGAGGTCAAGCAATGGACAAACGCCGCTGTCAGCTGCTTGTGCAACAGGGTGGGTTTTATAAGTTCACAGCACCCCAGTAGGTACATGCTGGGAGTTGCTTGAACTCACATGAAGCCAGAAGACAACCTTACAACTCGTGTCATTGTCAAGCTGCAAAGCCATTTGATTGCTCTGTGGTGCCTTGCGCAGGCATGCGTTTTGTGCCAAGTACCTGATTGAGCAAGGAGCAGATCCATTCAAGCAGGACAAGTCGCATCGAATGGCTTTGCATCATGCTGCAGCCAATGGAGCTGTGGCTGTTCTCAAGATGATGCTGAGTGACAGCCTCAAGGTTCAGGCACCTAGCGGGCTGGTCTCTCTGAAAGATGCCAGAAAACTCAACCTCGTGACCAATTGTAGGTATGCTCACATTATATGCGCCTTGCAGGATTAGACCTTGGGATCGACTGTGTTTCGCATAGCAGATTTCACCCAAGCTCATGTATTGCGCAGTATGCATGCAATTGCCACCTGAGGCCCTCTGAGAGTCTGCATGCTGCTTTTCACACCACATCCATAGGTGCATTGTTCACACAATCAGGTTGTGTTTGCTGCTGCTGCCAGTCTCATATCAATACTGGGCAAGCACCAGCTGTGCGTTGTTGCAGCAAAGATTTGGTTGTGGGTACTCACCAGCAGCCATTGTGAGTGTTGCTGCAGATATATAGACAGCAGGGCAGAAAATGGACTTACAGCCCTCCATTTGGCTATTATTGCTGGCAGTCTGCCTTGCGTTCAGGCTCTTTTAGCAGCCGGCGCTGACCTGATGCTGCAGACCGTTGATCAAGGCATGAACAGTATTGTCAGCCTTGCAGCAGGAAGCTCTGTGCTTCATGCTGCTGTTGAGAGCCATAGTGTCGCTATTGTCCAGGCAATCCTGCAGGTAGTGATGCCCACCTCGTAGCTGCTATCAGTGTTGAGGTGACCATTAGCTTTCTTGACTTGGGCTGTCATGCAACCCTGCAACACACGCTCACAAAGTCATGTTGCTCACTTGCTGCTGCATTTGAGAGGAAAGACTGATTGCAGGAGAATGGCCGACGAATCAGTTTGCAACAGAGAGACGACAGTGAGACTTTGCCAATCATAGACCTGAGGAACTCTTACAATTTCAATAGGACAATGCCAGCCATGCTTGCCTGGCAAACAGGATTCAGAGAGATCATGAACTTACTGCGGCCTCAGACCCCTCTTGCTGAAGCTATACAGACTTGCGTCGAGCTGGGACAAGGTGTGCTTCAGTTGCCTGAGGAACATCAGTCCTGACATGCAGCATGAGTACACCCTTCCCTGTAGGTAGAGTGCTTAGCTGCACAAGCACAGTAGTGTGGACAGACAAGCTCAAGGTTTGTGCATGCCCTGCATTTGTTCTGGTGTATCAGTTGGGTAGACTTGCCAGCACTGTGGGTTTACTGTGTTGCTGGATGGCAAATTGGCTTCGTTGTGTGCTTGCATGATGCACAAAAAGCATCTACTTGCTCTAATTGGGAAGACGCTAAATAGCAATATCTGCAGGGACCACTTGGTCTCCTCTCGTGTTGCAACATATGCAACGGTGCTGGCATACGCTGTCCATTCTCTGTGCAGTGCACATCCTGCTGCGGGCTATGCAGGCTTCTTCTTGTTGTCTGCAGGCTTGGGGCCTCTGTCCTTGCGTGTTTTGTGTCAAATGGCTCTGCGTCAACATCTCATTGGCTGCTGCAACACCATCAGGCAGGAGCTTACCCACCGCCAAGAAGCCATTGTCAAGAGCCATACAGGTCTGACACTCTGGTACCTGGGCAGCCTGGTATAACACTTGGCTTCTCATGAAATTGACGCCGGAAGGCGTAGTCTTTTCTTTTCTCTGACACTCTGATAGTAGTCAGCATGGTTGGCAGACAGTTGTGTGGCTGCCGTGCGTCCAGTGAACACATGCCGATTTGGCAGAAGCAATCATTGCAGTCACATTTCGCTGTTGGTTTCTTTGATGTGACTTCTAAAAATGAGTGCTGTGCTGCAATAGTACCACTGCTGTGTCGTGTTGCAGACAAGTCTGGGCAAGATTTCTGGTTCAATGGGGTCCTTGTGAATCTGGATATTCAAGCTTTAAATCTGGACGAAGCCTTGTTCTGCATCAAAAAGTCCAGTTCACACTCAATAGTTGAGGAGGAAGAGGAATGCCCAATCTGCCTAGATTGTCCGCTGCAGGTGAGCTGCAAGGCATGCTCCATGGCCTACCATTGTTACAATTCTTGAGTGCCGTTGATGCACATTGCCTACCATTGTTACAATACTTGAGTGCCATTGATGCACATTGCCTACCATCGCTACAATTCTTGACTGCCATTGATGCACATTGCAAAAACCATATTTGCTGCAGCTCTGTAGTGTGGTCACAGAGACATCCTCTCTCTTGTTGATGTCATTGCTAGCATTAGTCATCATGAGTCAGGTTGCATACATGCAGTCACATTGTCCACTGCTGGATATGATGCACCTCGTGTATGATGCCTCAAGAGTATTCAATGCATAACTCCTTGCTGGCAAGCACTAATGAGTGTGTGCATGGTCGGTGTCATGTTTTAGTTGTCTCCATATGGATTCCAGATACAGCAAGCTGCCTGAGGCAACAGCATCAGCTATTGCAAGCAACGACTTTATAAAATTGATTGCAGCTTTGTGTCTTTCAGGTGACGCTGAGCAGATGTGAGCACCAGCTGTGCCTAGACTGCTTCTCTACTCTATGTCAACAGCAAAGCAAGCCCCCCCTTTGTCCTCTCTGCAGAGGCAGCATCACAGCCATCAAGGCTGCTGCCACTGCATGAGGTATAGCACACATTCAATATTGACCGTGCTTTACAGTGTTGTCAGTTGATCTCATGGCATTGTGCATCCCACAGTTGGCACCAGAAACACTAGGTAGGAGCTGTGATTTTTTGGGTCGTAGCTCTCAACTTTTGGGTCCCATCCTGTCCCGTGAGCATTTGCTGTTGATGTGTGGCAGCACTCATGAACTGAACACCCAGCTTTTTGATTTGATACAGTGTCCCTACATTTAGTCTTGACGTTCCAATTCAATTTCACTGGTTATGAGCCACAAAATTAGACATACTTTTTCAGCATCTAAGGTGCACTCATGGCTGCCTTTTATAAAAGCATTAATTAAAAGCAAATCTACTTGTGTGTTGCAGGCTGAGATGGACTGAATGTTGCCCAAGTTGACAAAGCTGACAAAGCAGCTACTTGTATCCACAACGCTGATGGCCGTACAACTACGACAGCTGATGCTTGACTTTACCTTTGGATTGATTGACAATGTGCACACGTGCACATGTTCACTTTTTCGCAAGTCATAAATAATTTAGAAAAGTAGTCTTCCTGCAATTGGGATACAGTTTCCATGCTTGGTTTAGACGTTCATGGCACAATTTGTGGCTATGATTTGATGCAGCCTGCACAACAAGTCAGGTTGCAGACCTTTCTTTTCACTGCAAGCGCATGCGCATGAAGCACTTGTCTGGTCATTTTTTTGATTCTGTCTGCATTCTGAATGCCAAGGAGGAACCAGCAAAACTTGACTGCCACTACGACTGTCGATGACGGTGACCTCAGGTGCATGCCAATCTTTTGCATCGAGCACTTCGAGTCTGTTGCTATGCTCTCCTTCACTCCCGGTCTGCAGTGCTTTACTGCAATCAGAAGGACACCAGTTCGGCCCTGTTGATGGTGTTCAGCATGCCCTGCCCATATGGATGCACCTTGAGACTCAGGTGTGCATGCTTGTGTTCTCTATGTTCTCTATCCAGACACATTGTCATGATGCGTGTTGCTGTAACAGTCTGTTGCTGCAAGCCGCTGCGTTGTCAGCGCAGTTCACCATGCGCTGCAGCATGAAGTTTGTTGAAGTGTGTTTGCAACTCAGTTGCACAATTGCTGAACAACTGTCCCGAGTCTGCGAATGTCGTTGATATAATCGTGCGCCACATTTTTGCTGCATCAAACCTATTGTGTTGTTGCCTTGTTGCCTGCTTGCATGCCTTGCTCCAGAAGAGATCCTTCGGACAGGGTCGAGCGATCAGCATCCAGCCGGCAAGATCTTTGGTCGCCAGACCCGAACCGGCGAGAGCAATGTGTGCTTTGAATCTAACCTGCGTTTTGCCGCTTGGAGGTTGCTGCAGCCATTGTGCTTTTCTACTCCGACAGGCTTGCATGGACGCATTTCATGGCAGATGCATCGAGTGAGCTATCAAAATGATAGCAGGAACAAGATTGTGGCCTCCAGCTCCTGCAATGGGACCTGCCGGCCTTGCGGTTAGCATTGTGGCTGATCCGACAGCTCCGTTACAGGCGGTCGCGGTTCGCGCGCGCAAAAGCGCCAGGGGGCCACCCTAGGGTTTGCAGTGGACGGAACCCTAGGGCGTCCTCGCCCGTCCTCGAGGACGTCCGCAAATTCCAGAGAAGCTCGCTCATGGAATAACTAGCTCTTTTCCGTACTATTAATCGCGGTGTGGAGTTAATCCTGAAACCTGTCCTGAAACGTCTATTGTTGGCAATGTAATGACTAAAGAGACAACCAGCCGATTGGCTAATTGCAAGTGATCATGACAGACAGCAGCAGTTCACAAAGCAGGCAATCAGACGTCAGCTCATCAGACAGCAGCCAGTCGACACGCAGCCAGTGACTGCAAGCATGGCTTGACATCTCACCCGCTTTGGTGTTGCTTCAGAAAAACATCAGTAGAAAGACAAGGCCGTAGCAGGTACTAGGAGTCACGAAACATCGTTGTCACACTTTGGAAACTGTCGTTGCTTTTGGCCACTTCTCAAGGTCAGCTGCTGTTTCAGCTTTGTCTCTGGAATTTTTGCCAAAGGTGGCTTGACTTGCGACAACTCTCGATCTCAGTGCGCACGACATGCTTGCAACGAAACACACTGCAAGGTAGCGTTGCAACAGCACATAGAATCGTGTCTGAGCACACGGTCGACAAGGTCCACGATGGTCGAGTCGTGAATAACGTGCTGCCCCACACTTGGGACAGTCTGCTTGCAGGTGACGCACCCGGGTGGTGACTGCCAACCTTTGCTCAACACGGATGTAGTTGCAGCAAGGGAAGACATCTCAGACAGACGCAGATTGTGTCGTTACAATCATTACCAGCACCTTCCACAGTATGCCTTCTCATGCAAGCCCAGTTTGCACAGCTTGTGGCGTCACAGGTCAGGACAATCCCATATGCATTTGGCGCAGAAAATTTCCGTGTTTTCCTGTGTGCAATGTGTCGACCAGAGCAAATGGAGTGTGCTTACAGATACCAACCGATGGCGACGTGCGAGGACCACTAAAGCTTGCCTGTGTAACAAATGTTATCGCAAACACAGCGATGAGAACAGGATATGTGCTGTTTGTGGCTCAACAGGTTGGTGCTGGCCTCCTGAACTCAAAGCTGAAGCAGAGTTGTGCCATGCGCTGCTCTCACACATAGAAAGCAACCTTGAGCAAAAGTGCACAGCGTCTCACAGCATCATGTACAGCGCATGTACAGCAGTGACATGCAACACAAATGTTGATCTGTCAAGTTTGATAAGCGGACAAGACCTCCTGTCCTGCTGTGACATTGCCGCAGAAACAGGCCACTGGTACAATGCAAAGCCCGAGGGCAATCAATATGGCAGATTCTTCTGCGCAAAGTGTCACAAGACCAGCTGTAAAGAGCCTGAAGAGGGTGGCCCTTGTGCTTCATGCAATGCTGCAGGTGATCTTGCATGCCTCGTAGCCCGCTGCATTGCTCATGGCAGGGTGTCATACTGGGAGTTTCTCATGGTTGTAACACTGCATGCAACATATGTGGGAATGGACAAACTATATTGCTCAAGGTGTGTGTTGCAAGGTCAACCTAAGTGAGCATGACACCCTCACCTTAAGCTTTTGACACCCCAAGCAACTGGGCTTGCTTGTGTCTCTTTCAAGCGTGTGCCACAATATTTTCATAAGTTGTGTCCATTTGTGACGACATGTGTTTGTCCACCTTGGCTGCAGTGGCACCTGCCTGGAAACCAAGACTTCTGGCAGGTAGCTCAAGGCTGCTTTGCTATTGGTGCCTGAAGACAAGCTCAGTGCAAATGATGACTCTTGTAAGTGCTTCTCTGCTTCTGGAATTAGCTTCAGAAGCCATTTCATCATCAAAAGTCACAGAAATGTTCAGCAGAGCAATAGGAATGCCTTGACAAGTTTTGTGTCGTGTTGTGTGCTGTCTCAGGGAGCTGTCTGAAGAGCTCCACAGTCTGCTGCAGTTCCTACAGATGTGTACTCACTCAAATGCAAGCTTTTGACTCTCCCTGAACCACACATTGCTGTGCAGCATACGTTTAAACAAAGGGTTCAGAAAACCCAGCCTGATTCTGTGACAAGGCAGAGACAGCTTTGGGAAGCAGCGCTGCCTGAAGAGATCCTGAGCGCTGCCTCAACAGACAGTGAATCAGCAAGCAGCCAAGCGACAGACAGCAGCTGTTCACACAGCAGCCAATCAGACAGCAGCACTTCTAGTAGCAGCCAGCCAACAGGCAGTCAGCCGGATGGCCGTCACTCTAGCAACAGCCAAACAGGCAACAGCCAAACAGGCAACAGCCAAGGCGCAGCTATCCTGCATGCATCAGCAGGGCAGCAAACTGGAGAGTTTGAGTCACAGCGTGCAGCGAACAGCAAGCATGCAGAAGGAAGTAAGGAAGAAGAGGAGCCGCAAGAGGAAGAGGGAGAGGAAGAGGGAAGCTTTGAAGAAGGCCCAGAAACAGGGCTGGGGCTGCACTTGACCTTGGGTGGGGATCAAGAGGAAGAGGAAGAGGACAGTCACGAGATAGAGGCAGATGATGAGGAAGAGTATGCTGAAGAAGAAGATCCTGAAGCTGGTGCTCAGATGGCAGATGTTGATGAGGATAGCAGCAGCAGAGGTGACACTAGCAACAAGGACCAGGGAGAGGAAGACCAACAGAGGGTTGCTGGCCCACGGGAAGCTGCACAGCAAACACCGTCTGCAGCACGCAAGAAGGTATTGCAACAGCTTCACATTGTTTGAGAATGATGATCATGCATGTTGGCGTGCAACCCAATTTTTAGTCGTGCTCAAGACACCTGCTGCATCACTCACATGGCCCTCTGTTCACGAGCATGGGTCAGACACACCGCCACTGTTGGCCGCTCTACTTGCAAATTTTTGTTCAGCTTTTTCGTTGAGCTTTGCTGGCACCGACATGTTTGTTTGGCAAGACACTTTTGGAGTACTACAGCCTACCAGTTTGACATGGTGTCATCCCATGCATTTGTATCCCCTGTTTTGTTCAACCAGCTATCTATGTTTGTGCTGCAGAGGGAAGCACCTGCTTTGACTCGTGAAAAAGAGGAAGCATCTGGAACTGCAAAGCGGATGAGACAACAAGCAGCTGGCCTGGTATGTACCGGCATCCCTTTGTTTCTGCACAATCAAAGCAAACTGCAATACTGTATAGTTACAGACATGTCAACAAACGTCAGCAGGATTGCATAGTGATGAAATGGCAGCAGCTTGCAACCAGCAATTGTGGAGCATACGCTACAGTTCTGGCTTTTGAATGCACTGCTGCCACCCCCAAATTCTCGCATTGAGCTGCGCCTGTGTCTGTCTATCCAATTGCATGACACACATCTGTCTTTGTCCAGCATGAAACCTGGGCAGTCCAGTATAACACTTGGCTTCTCATTAAAGGGATGCCAAAAGGCGCAGTCTTTTTTTTCTTTCCTTTCCAGCATGAAATCAATAAAATGTTTGCAAATTTCATTTTTAGAGCCTGTAAGCCCTCTGTAGATCATTCCTGGGTGGACAGCATCTCTTGGAACGTACATAAACTCCATACTCCCTGTGTGTGTTTTCATTTTCATCTTCAACATTAGGCATAGGGCCTGCCAAAGTTAACTGCTGCAGCGCAAGTGTCATGATGGCTGTTTGGAATGTATCTTGTGAAGTAAAGTTGTCTGCTTTGTGCTACAGGTGATGGCTCAAAATGACTTTGTTGAGCCTGAAAATGGATCTAGGCCCCCAGTACAGCAATCTGTTCACCAAATTCTGCAACATCTTATAAACACTTTGGAAAAGGTACACAGCAACGAGATGAGTTCAGCTCAAAAGCAACGCCAGCAGATTGCCAAGCAGGACCAGCAGCGCAGCCAGGAAGTGCAAGTGCTGCGCAATCAGCTGTCACTAGAAACACAAGCACATGAGAAGACTAAACAGCAGCTTGCACAGCAGGCAGCTACAAATGCCCAGAAGCTGGCTCAAGTTCAGCTGATGTTGGAGAAGAAGAGTGCAGATTGGTCGAAGTGCTGCAAGACCTTGGCGAACCTCACAAAGTGTCTCGAAGAACACCAGGAATAGTCATGAATCCACTGAGCCATGAGCTACATGCCTGAGCACTGATTTGAGGTTCTTTGCCCATGCAAAACCGGTTTTCCTCTTCCACAGGATGTTTGGTGCCAGTCAGCGACTATTCGCACATGTTACCACTCAGAAATCAGCACACTCAGCAGCACCTGTTGTGACGTATCTGTTGCATGACCCCTGGGCTCATTACATCATTTCACTCTGTGCTGCACAGTCTGTGCACACCTCCATGTAACAATGTTGTCACGGCTTCAGCAGCAGCAACAACTGCTGCACCTTTAGCAGCAGCAGCAATTCTGCCACATCACGCCCACTTAAGGGGGTTTTGTGTGCTTCATGCCTGGATTTGGTACCTGTCTGTGCCTGTAACATGCTTCAACTGATCTTAAGCCCTATACAGGACCATATGTCTGTCTGGTTCTCATGTATATTGAGCCAGATCTACATTATGCTTTTTGCCTGGGCTTCTGGCTGCAGCGTTTCCGTGAGCTGACTTGGACTAGGCCTCAGACGCTTGGACTATCAATATAGAGCGGCTATCAGCACTCGACCAACCAGCCAGGAGCGACTAGCTGCGGGACGCATGAGATTACACTTCATGCCTTTGAACTGAGACGCATGTTTTGTCCACTACACACATCCCTTCCGCTTCCTCGCTGATGCAAAGTTTGAGTCGGCTGATGCAAATTACGTTGAGTCGCGGTAATAATAATGTCGTAAGGCTGAGTCTTAACATTAGCAGCAAAAGCCTATATGTGCGGCAGACCAGCATTGCAGCGATTAACATCACGAGCGTCGTTCCTCAGCACAAGAGAACTGCAATGGCTCCCATTGACAAGCCTTGCTGCATCGGCACTGTCAAGCAAGGCGAGCTGAAAGGTAAGAACGTGGAGCTCGGTCCTCTTACGACGTACGTCACTGGCACAGAAAATGCGGGTGGCGCAGCAGTTCTGATCATCCCTGACATATTCGGCTTCAGCATCCCCAACACAAGGTGAATAAGGCTGGAATCCTCAAACCCCAGCAACAACACGTGTATTTTTGCAGCAATCGCCTGCCGATCGTCTTGTTTGCTTCAGACCCTTTCGGAAGTTTGTAAGCTTACAAAGCGTTTTGCATCTGCTGTTCAGGCTCTTTGCTGATCAGCTAGCTCAGCAAGGATTTTTTGTGCTTCTTCCTGACATATTCCACGGCAACGCCTGGGATGACAAGGTGGAGATTGCTCCAAAAGGAGACTGGAGCCAGTTCATGGCATGGAAAGACAAGCACCCCCAAGGTCCTCAGCTGTTACAGTTGGACCGTCTGCTAACAGACATGCACCAGCAGTACAAGCCAAAGAGCGTCAGCTGCATTGGCTTCTGCTGGGGCGGCCATCACGCCGTCACTCTTGCTGGTTCCGACAAAGTACAAGCTGCCATAATAGCTCATGGAAGCTTTGTCACCAAGGAGCTGGTTCAGGGAGCCAAGCAGCCAATCCAGTTTTTGTTTGCTGACAATGTAAGCTGTTCACCAGCCTCCGTGTAGACTATCAATCGTCTCAACTTGAACAGCTTGTGGCAGGCATGCTCTCAACAGTATGAGTTGAGCTGATATTGCTCTGGCACTATGGTGTACCATAATTTTGTGGGCTTCTGTTGCTTGGCTTGCTCAGCCTTTTTTTCACAGAGACTGCAGGGTTCCCCCTATCACTTACAAAGTAAAGGAAGTGATCTGCATGGAAGCTTGATGTGGTGTTCTGTGCGATGAGTTCTGAGGCATGCTTCCTTGCATGCAGGACCCACAAATTGGTGACGATTTGCGCAAGGAGCTCGAGGCTATCCTTGCAAAGAAGCAGACTCCAAGCAACAGCAAGTTCTATCCTGGAATGCACCATGGCTGGACTATCAGGGGCGATGAATCTGATCCCAAGCAGAAACAGGGGGCAGCTGATGCCTTTGCTGAGATGGTGGCTTTCCTGAAAAAGTATGGTGTGTAAGAGACGTTGTGTTCTTTGATTGTGAGAACCTGAGTGAGCACATGATGGGTCTGCTGAAAGACACTCTCAGTGCCCAAATGCAAGAAAGGTGTGGTGTTGTTAGTCAGTGATTTCAGGAACTGCGTCTTTGATTCATGATGTGTATGTACTGAGCGCTGTGTTTTGTTTATATGGTGTGGACATTGCATTTGATGCTGGTTGCCTTAAGCAAGCTATGTGACTGACCTTTGCTGGGTTTTGGCTAATTTGTGTGGTCGAATTACATTGGCCTGTAATTCGACCACACAAATTAGCCAAAACCCAGCAAACTCACTTGCTTAGAAAAAAAGATGTGTGTGCAAAGTCTGATTGCAATGCATCACAGCGCTTAAGTCCAGATTTCGCCACACAGATACACCTGAATGCTGCTTTTGTGGTGCGTGAAATTATCTTTCCAAAGCAGACACCTTCCTGGAGGCGTCAGGTCAACCTCAGGCAGCCTTTTGGCATCCAAATTGACATGTTATACATTTCCAGACTGACAAGTCTAGGGCTTAAGCAAACCATTGCATTAGCTCAAGTCTTGAACACAAGCACGTACTGTAATGTTATTGAGCACAGGTCACAAATTTGCACGCCTACTAACAATGATGTAAGCTGGCACTTACAGGTCCTGCCAGCAAGAAGACCAGCCGAGTCTGCACACATTTGCTTGTCTTTCCATCAAGTTTTGTGACCAACTGATTCAGTTCAACAATCAGCACAAGCAGCAAGCCCATCAATTGTGTCTGTCTTTCCTGCACTTCCACTAATTCCGCTCCATGCCATCGCTAACACAAGTGGCACATCAAGACTTGGTGCAACTACAGTCAATTTGCCTGGGCCATGACACCTGCGTCAGCTGTTTGCTAAGTTCATGCCATGGAGCCATTCTGGCTTCTGTGGTCATGGGAGAAGCTCCTGATGTGCTGGTCATCACCCACACCTCTGTACTGTCTGGCAGTGGCCACCCCTGCAACACAGTCAGCAGAAAAGCTTAAGCCATGTTTTTGTGTGATTTATGATCATCACCCACACCTCTGTACTGTCTGGCAGTGGCCCCCCCTGCAGCACAATCGACAGAAAAAATCAAGCCATGCATGTGTTTTTCTGATTTATGGTGAGGAACATCACACTGTGCAATGCACACACCAAACATTGCTGGTGTTTTCTGGGTCGGGATGTCAGCCATGATCGCATGCTAACCACATTCCTCCTTTTAGTTTGGAAGTACAGCTGTCATGGCCAGATCAGGTTGGTACACACGCAGACTGCAACTTTGGAAGACAAGCGTGTGAAATATGTTCCAGGGAACGACTTCCCGAAAGCTACGTCAGGTAGTGCCTCTCAGCTATACCATGCCAACATGATGTGCATATCAATGCAGCAAGCCAAACAAGCATTAGGTCATCTATAACAGGTCTGGGGGCATATAATGCAATGATGTGTACGACACTATGATGGATGAATGTACGTTTTATTGGCTGTAGCTATTACTGGCCATCAGCACAATTGCGGCTCACCTCTGGGCGCATGTTTTGAGGACCAGTGGCAAATTTGGTCACCTTATTTTTCCCCTTGCGGCCTGTGTTGATCAGCTCAGACCATTGCCGCTTTCCAGAGAACGCCACCAATGCTGGTGCCCCACATTTGCCACATTTACACCTGCAAACGTGGTGAGCGTTGACCATCAAAAGGCATAAAGTGAGAACCAACATGCGTAACATCAAGAAAACCTTTTACCGAATAAAGACAGACAGGACTGCATTGGCACAAGCTGCAATGTGATGTATTGTCACTTGCCAGTTTGCACAGGCCGCAAAAGAGCAAATGGAGATAGACGCATGCTGGACGCATGGCTGTGGTTGCGTACTCAGCTGATGCTGACCTGCACTTTGACATGCCTGTGTTGCAGATGCTCAATAAAATTGCATGCATGCATGCATGCATGAGAACCATGCAGCATTGCTGGAAGGCTTGGTCAAACTGTGTGCAACATGTGGCAAGCTACCAACCCAATGCTATCTGAAGCCCTGGACATGTGCGCAGACAGACGCTCATAGAAGCCAGCTCCCCAGCTCTGGAATGTGGCTGAGTCAAATTGTGAGCTGACAGTCCCAGGGATGCCGCTGCCCACATCTGTGAATCCAACCCCAGCATCACTGGCCATGCAGTCATCATGCTGCATTACATTATATCTCATGTAGGGTTTGCCCTTGAAACCTTAAACCCTCAACAGTCTGGGGTGTGGACTCAGTTGTGACTCATCATCACCAAAATTACAGATGAGGTGAATGGCTCTCAGCAATGATCTGATGTGCAACAATATGGAGGACACTATATCAGCATGCTGCACATTCAGGAACATGAGCAGACAAGCAGCAGCAGCATCCCCAGGAAGCAGCTGCATTCATTGATAGGCACAATTTTTTGCATTGTTGGCCAAGCAAGGGCGGTGCCACAAGATTGAGGTTGACTTCGTTGAATGCACAAGCTTAACAAACCATATGCCATGTGCACAGGTTGAAACAACATATGCCATATGCACAGGTTTAACACCCCATATGCCATGTGTCAGCCACTAAAGAGGTCGTAAGCACTGACCTCTGGGCCCGTCACGTAAACAGGTGCAATTCTGGTGGCTATCAAGATGCGCCACATCCAGTTGCTGGGGTTACTGTAGTAATGACCAGTGCGCCTGCATGATGCAGACATTGTCAGTGGTGTAGCTAGTCATGGGAGGTAAGCCACAGCAGCAAATCTGCTGTGTGAAGGGGCTGTGTGAGAATGGGTGCTATAGGCATTTGCTGCAAAAGCCAACAAACTGACAACAGCCAGCTGCAACGCAACAGCAATGCCATAATGAATTTCACACTCAGCATCATCTGCTCTCGTGGGCAGTCATGTTTGGATGACAACAGGTGTTTGAACTATTGTAGGTACTGTAATCAACAGCGATGCCGTTATGAATTTTACACTTAGTATCATCTGCGCTCAAGGGCAGTCATGCTTGGATAACAACAGATGTTTGAAATCTTGTAGCGACTGTAATCACAGACATTGAGAGATTCAGGCGCCGTGAACAAAAGCATGTACTCCAGTTGGAAGAGCTTGGGCAACAAAGGAGGCCAAAGGGGGAGTTACACTCACCAGGCATGGTCGCTGGGGTTATGCCCAACAATGATGAGTCTCAATGGATGATCCCCCAGCTTTTCTGGGACGCCAGGAGCATCCTGCAGAGACGGCAGCTGCTCCACCTTGCTACCATGCTTTCGCTTTACTGACTTTGAAATCGAGGGTGTGGCGGTGCAGCTGCTGGCCTGTGCACCAGACAACAGGCTTGTGCCTGTGTGCTGACTTCCAGGACTGGCAGTGAGCTTCTGGCGCTGAACACTAACAGGATCTCCTGAAGGATAACTGCTCGCTGAGGCCTGGGACACAGTGACTGTACTGCTGACGGGCTGGGTGTGTACTGCCACTGGTGCTGGTGGCTGTTCACGTGGTTTGGCTTTCCCAAACTGAAAGGTCTGCAGGGTGCATTGCAAGTATCGTAAACTCCATAGGATTGCTGATCATGCAGACGTATCAGCATGCATCTGCCTCACTTCGAAAGGGTTTATCATTGCCGTATGCATACACTGCTGACCAGCAGTTGCAGCAGAGACGTGTACTGCTCTGTTGAGCTGAGAGCCTTGTCGGTGACCAAAAGACTTTTGCAGCTGCACACGAGCCCAAACGCAAGCGATGTGTAACAAGCTGGTGAAAATCAATATTGTTTTAGCTGTTGGAGATGGTGCAATTGGGCAGAGTAGGTTTGCTCTCGGAGCTGCTGTCACTCAGGCGTTACAGCCTGATCAGTTGTTTGTGACCAGCGGACTTCAAAGCAGCTGCATTCGATACTGCACTCAACGGGCAAATCAGCAGCAGTTTGCAGCCACGCAGGCACGCGTTTGCGGCTGCCTCAGCTTCACCTGTCGTTCCGTTCATCGCAGGTTCATTTCATGTATGCAATTGATTAGTCATCCTACTTAGTGAAAGCGTACTTTACAAATGTGTGAAGGCTGACGCTTTAGTTGCGCAAGAGATGCATTTTAGCGTACGCCTATGTTCCAGGCGCAAAGTAATGAACAGGAGAGAGGCCAAATTTCCTAGCCAGCCAGATCTCTTTCAATCAGCTGCAGGCCCCTAGGGCACGTCTGAATCTAGTAGCATTTCAAGGCACAGTAGTAGTCCACAGATTTGCAAGCTTATAGAATGTAGATCAAAGCTGTAAATGTGTCATCAATCACAGCTGGACAGTCAAAATGACCTCGTTTTTCCGAATGCTCAGAGAGTTGATAGGTCCATACTGAGCAAGCCGAAACATGCCAGCCCTTTCAGCGAGGCCCAAAGTGATTCCATCTGCAGCCCAAACGACCGATAAGTCATGCTTCCATGTCACGAAGCTTGTTGTAGCAGGGTACAATGAGCTATAGGGCATCTAATGCGCAATGTGGGATTTTGCCCTGCAACACTTGTGTGGCAAAAGGCATGCCTTGAGGTGTCTGAGCAATGTGATATGATGCAAGCCATGTAGCATAGACGCAGCACGCAAACACTGAAAATGCTTACCAAGCTCAAGAGCCTTTATCAGATGCAAACGCTGTTGCTGTGTGTTAGATTCTGTGGCTTGACCTTGAAACGCTCGTACAGCTACCACCTATGCATGCAAGGCAGCAGACTTTGGCACAAGCACAAGAGCAACGCACTTGTTGCTGTGGCAGATACTGGCATGTGTACCCAGGCATCAAAGCAAGGAGGTGCAGAAGCAGCAGTACACTGAGCTTTGAAACAAGCGTGTTTTGACTACGGCACATTGACAACATGCCAAACATGCAGAACGTCACATGCCTTACACATGCCAAGAGCAGAATAGGCTGCTCAATTGTAATATGTTCCTGGAAGTGTTACCTCGCCACCTCCAACTTCAAGACTGACAAAGGTATCAATAGGCAGAGGGGGGTGTTGCAAAGGCTCAGGCTTGGACAGCTGCAGAACAACACATGTCTTGCTGTGGAAACAGTGCGGGTGCATGGACAAGCATGGAGGCAGTGGCTGAAGGCGTGTGCAGCATGCTGTTTACAAAACAAAAATGCTGTCCAGTGTGTATGCACTTGCAGATGAATGCGCATATCAACAATCAGATGATGGTAGTCTGCAGTGTCTGGTCAGACTGATGCACTATCAACGTAGGTGTCTGAGCACAGCAAGTGAATTTGCCCATGTTATGGTAGCCAGAAGTTGCAGATAACAAAAGGGGAGTACCTGACTAGCTGGAGGGTCACCCTGTTTGGACCCAACATACAGTTGCATGGTCTTGAGCCCCTACGCAACATAAGTTTCATCGCTCTGCAGTGCAATGTAGTGCAAGTCCTACCCAATGTAAGCAGCTTGAGCACTCTGGAGCCATTCAATTAAACCTTTGCTCAATACGTGAGCACTGTGAATTGAAGGCAACGCAGCAGGGACACGCACTCAGACCAAGTCAAAATTGATGTGTACACTGTTTGGACTTTGCCATGCACTCACTGTCACTGGCTCATAGCGCATCATGATAGGTTGTGTGAGATTCATCTTTGCAGAATCTGCGTTGCGGCCTTCCATGTATGATCCCAGTGCCAAGTAGCCTTCGTCTCTCCGCTCATACGGTGTTGTCACAAAAGGGTACACGTCATACATGCGCAGCTCATAGTCATCAGTCTGTTTCAGGAGTCTGCATGCAATGCAAGTGTTGTCTCACTGTGCAATGCTGAAAGCTGTACATATTGCTTTGACAGGTCAGTGATGGTGAGCCCAGGACTAAAGCAGGCAGGAATAGTTGATGCACTACGGTCAGCAAAGATGACATACCTGCAGGGTGGAAACTCTACGACGTCTGCGCTGGGCTTTGGTTTGCTTTTGCCTTTAAACGCTTTCTTGAGGCCACCTAGGACGCCTCCTGACGCACGGCATACAAGAATGCTGTTACTGCGGGAGCTGTGCTGTAGGCTTGGTCTCAGCTGCATGCCTGGTGGCGCAGGACCCCGGACTCGATAGTAGGAAACACGCGAGGTCTTCCGCTGCCCACGCCCTATGCAAGGCGTGGACTTCGAAGACAAGGCCACTGCATGCATGCCCCTACGGGCTCAGTTCCTCAACATACTGAATGAAAGTGGGATTAACTGCCCCCTCAACTGTCTCATTTCGAGTGCATTAAACTGCTGTGTTCTACAGTAACAAGCACCAATGGGATCATGACTTTGTTAACCGAACAGGCTGTTAACCCACAGGCGTTACGCATCGGGCAAGCGTTTCCGCCTTCGCCCGTCCCGCCTCAAATGTCTGGAAGCAATTTCGAACACGGCGCAGATGCAGGTGAATCAACACGCTGATGGTTGTTGTCCTAATTGCCCTTGTCTTTAGAGGCTGATCCTCCTTACATGCATACCCGGTTTTGCTTGCAGATTGTAATGCTGCTTCCCCTGCCGCTGGAAGCCTTGGCGTATCCGAGACTACTGACAGCAGTCAACCACGAATCGCCACCGGCAACGCCCGTACTGCTAAGTAGGCGTCACTATCTCCCAGGCTGACTGCATCTTACACCATTCTGCAGACCTAAGTGACTCTGCTGTCTGAGTGGAACTGTACGTAGCAGTCGCGGTTGCACAGGGCATATATGAACAACTCCTCAGCATCTGCTACCAGCAATGGCAATCTTCAAGGCAGCAATGACCTCACCACAGAGGGAAACGCAGACACCAGTGCTGTTGCTGGTGCAGCTGGCACTGACATAACAGCGTCCACAGACTATGGGTCGAGGAAATCACCTGACGGTGCTGACAATGTAAGCATTGCATTGCTGTTCACGCAGCTTCCGCAAAGCCCTCACAAAGCAATGTGAGGGCTTGCCAGACACATGTGTCTCAAACAGCTAGGCTCATAATGCATTCTGGAGTTTGAATTCCACATGAAGCAATGAGGGCGCACTGAAAGCTACCTTGTGTGTGCAGGGTCTGCAAGGAGGCCTTCACAGACCAGATTTCTTGAGCAAAGGAGGCAAGTCCTTGCATTTGTCACGCATTTTGCTGCAGAGGCAGCATGTCATGCTCCATGGTACTGTCACCAGAAGCTACGCTCATGCTTTGAACATCTAGCTTGGTCGCTTGTCTCTCCAGTGAAGAGGACTACAGATTTTGGCATATGTCACATGACCATACAACACTTCATCAAGTTTGCCTGGTGTTGCATGCTGCTCTAGTCTGTGGTACAATTCATGCAGAGCATATTCCAGACGGAATGGGAAGAGCCCCGCGCACTGGGGCAGAGCTGGCTTCCAATGATGCCCAGAGGCAAGCGGCTGGTGCCCTGTATGGCAGCTTTGATGCACAGGATGTGAATGCGGTGCAGAAGAAGCTGGAACAGCAGCATTCGTGACGAAGCTGCACTTCATCAAGCAAGACAAACACATGGTTGCCAATCAGCAGTTCCCCTTGTGATAAAATAGATGAGGTGAAAGCTGGGTTTGCTTGCATCTCAGGGCATTGAAGGTACCTCCTCTTCCTCAATGCTCAGGCTTAACCATCACCAGTTGCAGACATCATCATATAATAACAAAGTATTTAAGACTCACAAGCTTTTCACATGAAGCCAATATACTCTTGACGGCTGACTTAGAAAGCACCAGATGCTCCAAATGGACATTTGGAAATTTTGGTGAGCTTCCAAATATACATTCCTGCCTGTGTCACTCTCCGATGATGATCGTGTCATTGGATCAATGTGTTAAGGCTTTTGACAGATCTGTCTAGACATGTCTAGACATGTACATGTGCTGAATCACACGCAAACATATTTGGACAGACACTAACCTGCCGTCAGAGTAGCAGCGAGACTTTTCTTCCAGCATTAGCATCGCTCAAGTCGAGCATACCTGGTAGCGCTAGCAGTATTGATCAACTCGTGAGCTTGAAGCGAGATGAGATGTGTGTGTGGGTGGGTGGTACCCTACTACTATCATTCCAGGCCAGGTCTGCTTAGGCCCTTTCCACACCTGAATGGAGGCAGCTCCTATTAACGGATTAGTGCATCCATTAAAAACTCGATCCACACCTGAGGCAGGTCTCGCCGCTGAGTTGCCTTACTCAGTGCAGGAGTGCGAATAGCCTCACTTAGCTAAGAAAGTGTCATTGCGCAGAACATGACATAATCTAGGCAGAAGGTGACATGATTTGTGACCTATCGGAGCTACGAGAGATGCCGAAGCCTCGGCTCGCTCGATCGACCGCAATTCTTGCTGTGACCCGTTGACTGTCTCACGATCGCACATAACCGTCGAAAACTACGCTGTCAAAACATCAGGCCCGCTGACACTTCCCCTCTACTTGCTGGGTAAGCCTTTTGTCTAGATCTATGCATGTGCAGTCAATAAGCCTTAAGCTGAAGCTGAGAGGCTATGACAACACAAGCCTATCTCTGCACGTTCTCCCCTGTCTTTATGGTCTTCTGGCACTGTACAGCCATCGCGCGGCACGTGCATTGCCATCTGGTCTCACTGCTCGAGCCTTTGCAAGTTACTGCTTGCCACACGTATGGCCTCATACAGTCATCGCGAACAGTCGTCGCAGAGCAAACCCTTGGCAGTTGTCTCCCTGTTGTCGCATGCACAGCATGCGTGCGCACAAAGCATGCAAGACTGCGACGCTAAATGACTTTTGCTGCTGCAGTCATGGCTAAAGCTTTGGGCTTGCTGTGCCTACTGCTTGTGACAGTTTTGTCGCTAGCTCAGGCGCAGGTATTCACGGCGGACTTGGACGGCGAGAACCAAGTGCCGCCTGTCTCAAACTTCCCTGGATCTGGATCATGCATGACGTTCCCAATCAACTCCACAACGTGGGGTTACAACGTGACTCTGGTGGACATTCCTGACTTGACCCTGGCTCACTTCCATTACGGCAACACAAGCACACTTGATGGACCTGTTGTCATTCCACTGCTAAGTCTAAGCATTCCCATCACCATCGATGGCGAAGCTGTAATTTCAAGCACCTACACCCCAGCAAACTTTACTGCCACGCTTGCTGGCAAAACATTTGCTGACCTGGAGACCGCAATAAATGATGGCATGATCTATTGCAATGTTCATACCGCGGAGTATCCCGCAGGCATCATTCGTGGTGAGATGGCTTGAGTACAGTGCACAGCCATGTTCTGAATTTGGCAAGGTACAAGGACCTTTGAAATTTCTTGAAAGGATCCTCCGGAGTTGACAGTGCACTACGGTCATTTTTTTGACATGGTAATACAGAACTTGATGTGTCAGCTCAAGCTGGGTTGTGGTCATAAGTTTTGACATGTCTGTACAGACTGACCCATATTTTTGTGTGAGGTGAAGCCAACTGAAGACATCGATTTGTTTGGTTACTGAATAAAGCTTGTAGCTACTAGTCTTGAGATTACTGTCTACATATGACGTGAGCAGTGTCTGCATGGCGTTGACGCGTGCTATAGAAACAATTATATCTTGTCTCCCCTGGCAAAACTTATCTTGCATTGAATGGTTGTCTTAGCAGCGCTAACATGGCATGCAACATACAGGACAGTACGGTACATGTTGCAGGCGGTGCTTAAAAGCTGATGTATATTTTTACTGCTGTCAACTATGGTTGAAACAATTGGGTCAAAACATTGGTCGTATGAGGAGCTTCAGCTTGCTACCCAGCGTTGCATCTGGTAGCAAATCGTTTGGTGCTGCTGTCACTCCTCATGTGTATAGGAACCAACATGGACATATTAGTCAGCAATCAGTAAGTGTAATGGTCTTACGCCACATTGAGCAGGCGTTGTGATGCAAGACCTGTACAGCAGATCGTTCGGTGTGCCAGTCACCATTTTAACATAGATCTTGACGCAGCCCTCGTTGCGCGGGTTGTGCAGAACCTCACGGCCGAAGCTGACTCAGTGAAGGAGCGTCTACATGCGCCTCACCACTCCTCGCTGTGTCATATCTAGCTGGTAATGCTATGACTCAACGACTCCGGTCACTCTCAGCTTGCAGAAATGTTGCGAAATGGCTTGAGCACAAGCAGCAGAGCGTTGCAACTGCTCCAAAGACCAGTCCTGGACAGAAGCCTGGTAAACCTGCCCCTGAAAACAGAGTAGGTTGAGTGAGAGGATATCCTCCTGCCAAAAAACTTTCCTGTTGCTCAGTCCAACCGTTCTGCCTCCAGGCTGCCCCTGGACCGCTTTCAAACCTCAATATCACCAATAGCCTGCCAGAACCTACAGCAACACGGTTATGCTGTCATAGATAATGTCTTTGGGTCTGATTGGAGCAAAAAACTGAAGGAGGAGCTGGTATGGCTAAAGCAGCAGGGCAAGATGCATCTCAACTCCACGCACCTCATCAAGCATGAGGGCACAGAGCTACTTGAAAAACAGCATGTCTATGAGGCAGAACTGCGTGATATGGTAGGCAGAAGAAAATCAATGTTGGTCCATGATCAATCTTCGCGCACAGCAAGTGCCATCATGTCTAGAATGCTGACAGAAATGCACTTCATGAGGAAATACTCCTGGAAAGGAGACATAAAGGACATTGAGAATTGCATTGGTTGCGTGTGTGCCTGTGCTATATAGTTTGTGCCACTTTTGAGTATGTAGCACGTCCAGGCCCAGACTGCATGCACAGCAACTTGGATTTTCTGACAACCCGGTTGCTGATTGGGCAGTAAGCTGGACAACCTGGATTTGATTGGACAGCAATCATCAGCCATCATGTGATATGCCACCATCACCATGTGCACCAGAGCTACATGGGTTTTGTCTGTACAGGCAGTCCAGAAGCTGGCCCCGCTCTGTCAGCTGTTGAATCAAGATGCAACAATGCGCACCATGCTCAGCCTTTTCATTCCTCAGCTCAGGCTGGATTCTCAGGCTATCAAGCTCCAATGCAATGCAGGTATGACTAAACTTGAGCTGCTGGTGATGCTGTAACTGTATTGTTAGTGTAATTATACAGTAAGTGCTGCAGCAGCATCAGAACCCACACACAGGCAGCTTGTACGTCTGCTTCATCCTGCACACTGAATCCTGATGCGCCTCTGGATCATGGATCATGCAAAATGATCCAGAGGATGCTGTGTGTATCAAATGCACTATTGTCTGGGTCTGGAGCGTGACCACAAGCCACCACATCTTGACCAGCAGTGCCATCTAAGATGTTGACATCTTCACGGTTTTTCTCCTGCTGTAAGTACCAATGTCTTGCTGTACTTGCTGGGTAGGCAATGGGGGCTGCTTTCCCCTGCACTATGATAGTGATGAGCAAGTGGATGGGCGGCGTGTGACAGCTATCTTCTACCTGAACACGGACTGGCAGCCTTCACATGGCGGCCAGCTGCAGCTCTTCCCCTTCCCAGACAGCCCATTAGAGATAGCCCCCATTGCAGACCGGCTTGTGCTGTTCTCCTCTTGTAGAATGCTTCACAGGTATCTGTGCAATGCCAATGACAGTTTGATGTTGCCATGTTGGCAAAAGTGCTGTCATCTGTTGTTGTCCAACAGCATACGACCTAGCAGATAAGCTTTGATGGTCAATGCTGTCATGTAAGGCGCATAAGCTTGTGCTGCTGTCCTGATAATGTACAGGTAAATGTGCTCCCATCTGCATCGAAACAGTATGCACATGCAGCTATGGCCAAATTAAAGGGCACTTTCCCCAGCTACCAACAGCAATCTGTTTGTCGTACTGCTGATAATGCAAAATGTTGCATGCAATGGCCAAAGCGGCCTCATCATGTGGCAGAATATGAGGCCAACACTGAATGGCATCAGTCATGTATTCATCACAAATTGCGTGCAGTCATGGGTCACACCTTTGCATTTCTAGCAGCGTTTCTCAGCATAGCTGACATGCAGCTGCAGAGCAGATATCACCCACATACTCCGTATGGTAAAAAGCAAGGCTGATGTTATTGTCAAGCGTAGTGGATGCTGAGTTTGTCTAATAATCATGATATTAATAGTAATAATAAGAATAATGGTAATAATAACAACAATAATAACAACAATAATAACAATAATAATAATAATAGTAATAATAATAATAATAATAATAATAATAATAATAGTAATAATAATAATAATAACCACGCTATCCAGCTTATGATGAGCTATTTACGTGCGGAACAGTCTTGTCTTTGTGAGCTTGTCTGCAAAAGCGTCTTGTCCGTGCAGGGTGTTGCCATCTCAAATGGAGCGGTACTGTTTCACCATCTGGCTGTCCCAAACCAGAAGGATGAGCACAGCTGCACCTCCACCTCTAAGTCAGTTGCTGCAGTCAGGTCTGTTGCACCCATCTCCATAGCATTGTAGCTGCAGTTTCTGCACTCCATTGCTCAGGAAGCTTGTGTTGCTGCCTGTTGTGTGACAGATTGCAGCTTCCTGGTGCATGCGATAGGGTGTAGTTTGAGGGTCTAGGCGAAGGCATGCTGTGGCACACACCCATTTGGCAAAGGATAGGATAAAACAGCTGTGTCAAGCTATGCCATGCAGTCAATGGTTTGACTGCCTGTTACCGGACAGATTGCAACCTCCTGGGGTATGCTGCCCATTAAGACATGCTGTTCACATACCCACTTGGCATGCCCACATCCCACTTGGCTGGGAAAAGACAAAACAGCTGTGTCATGCTATGCCATGCGGTCACTGGAATGCCTGTAGGTTGAGCTTGGCATCTGACTGCAATCACTGTGCCTATATGCACACTGACACAAGTCGTCTTGCATGTCCGAGCTGTGCCATCATGCAATCCCCTGAAGAGTGCAAAACATTTTCTGGTATGGTCATTGCTCATGCCTACTGCAGGTGCTGACTCCCTTGAACAAGCTAAGCAACTGGTGCTTCGACCAGATGTTAGGCATCACCTGAGCAAGCTTCTGTATGCTGAAGAATGGGCAAGGTCCATTGAGGAGAGTCATCCAGTAACAGAAGCACGTGATCTAACCCTTGCAAAGCACTGGGAAGATGTCGGGAAAATACAGCAGGTGTTGCGTAATGTGCAGAACGAGCTATTGCCTATGTTGCAAAGCAGACAGCGGTATAACAAAGTCATGGGCCCGACACGCACGGCATGGTTTTGAGGCAACAAGGTGTGGCAGGCTCCACCAGGGATGAGACATGTGCTACCTCTTGAGCAACAGCTGCCCAAACAAGTTTGGCCCAAGACTACTGTATGCAGCTCAGTGTAGTTTCAGATGGGCATGTTGGTAGCAGTTACTATAACATTTGATGTGATTGCTTAGCATTGCCTGTTGCCTGCAATGCAAGCATGATCTCTACATCAGGTGTGGGCATGCAGTGACAGAGATCACAGTGCTTTAGCCAGCCAGCAAGTCTGACCACATATCGAAGAATACAAAGGTCAGCTTTGGTAGACACCCAGTGTAGCAGGGTGCGTAGGTGATGACTAGCTACAGCATCATTCCTGTTAGGATCCTGCCGGGATAGACATGCTTTGTAAGATCAGAGCACGAGGGACACTTGTCAGTTAACGACTGTTGCTCTGGTCTTGCGTGTCCTTCAGCACCAAGCCAATAGCATGCAACAATTGTATTTATCGCACTGTTACATTTGGTTTCGGCTGTTACACCCAGCCAGCTTAGAACACAGTTGAAAACTTGCACATGATCTTCTTTTGCAACACAAGACCTTATGGTGTCGGTGTTTGTGGAAAATAAAGGAGCATACTGCTGCCCAACTGTGTGAATAGCCGGACTTTCAAAAATGATGTGCATTTCATCTGCAACAGCCCCACCACAACAATTTGTACAGACCCTACTAGCCCTGGCAACACATGGAGCCTGGATGCCTCCATCATTGACGCCACACTGGACTAGACAAATGTCATTCATATGACAAAAAACACAGCTTGGGCCAAAATTTCCTGCATATGTCTCTGGGTTCACCATCAACAGCACCACCGCCCATCAGCCTGAAATTATCACTTGACAAGCAATTATGAGGCAGGTGTAAAGAGTACAAGGACGGCCACTTGCTTCTAGCAAGTGCAGACAAGGCTGTGACATCCACTCCATTTGCCCCTAACTCCAGGTACTTTAACTGCAGCCAGGCCCCTGTGCTCAGCAAAGCCAGACAGTCTGCAATAGAGCCACACAAAGCACTATGCAACTGAAGGTCACACAATTGCAACCAAGGACCTTTCACCAAATGACCTATAGCTACACTGTCCAACAAGTTATTGCTGAGGTTCAGCGTTCTGATAGAGATAATTCCAGCCTCATTCATCGTAGTTGCCTCTATCCTGTTCCCGTGAAGATCCAAACTAGATAGCATTGGTCAATTTGCCTAGATAATTAGATGCCATATAAGTGGTGTCCACGTATGGGTTGTATTGTCGCTGAGATCCAAAGCTGTCAGCTTTGGCCATTCTGCGCTAACAAGTCGTTGCAGGCCTGTGTTACTGACTGGGTTGTCCATCAGGCAGACTGACTTAAGCTGTGGCCACCTGTTGTGGTGCACTCCCTTCAAATGCATCAGACAGTTGTAAGGAAGCCTTAGGCTCCAGAGCAACGGCCAGTCAGCCCGAAATATCACAGCAGCCTGTGCATCATCAAGTCTCCCAGAACGCAGAGTCAAGCTCTCCAACAATGGCCAGTGGCATGTTGACAGCATATGCAGGTCTACCGGCAAGCCTTGTCCAAAATACACCTCTAGGTCAGTGAGCATCTGCCAAGGCCACGTGTTTCTCCGCAAAGCCATTATGGCATCAAGCTCAAGCTTGGCAAAGGTGGGCTGCAGGCTTAAAATCTGCCAGTCCCCTTGTGACAGTCCAGCAACAGCGCTGGGGTCCTGAACAGACTGCAAGCTCATACGTTGCAAGTTCGGCCGTCGGTTTTGAGCAAGTGTGTGAATGTGCGACTGATCAGGAATCGTTATATGCGTCACATACTGCTGAACAAGGTGGCACATGCCTGTGTTGGTGGCCAGCAAAACGTCCAGAAGGCGATGTTGCTGCAGGACATCGAGAAGTCTCGGGGCTTGGTGAAGCACATCAGCCAAGCTTAAATCCGAGATGGCTGCCATTACAGACGGCGCTGGCCCCTCCGTTGCAGTCGCAAGCTTGTGGCTGCTTTCTGACTCATCTTTTGCCTCTCCTAACTCAAACTCGAGTTTGAGTTTAACAAGTCCTCTGATTTATATGGTATGCGATCTGACAAGTCCTCTGATTTATATGGTATGCGATCTGAATTTATCATTGATGCTGCTTCTCATTTGGCTAGTCCAATTTCAGCTGTCTTCAATAATGTCTTTGACACATCTTTTCCTGCCTCACAGTCAATTGGACGCCTCTGCCCTATTTTCAAGGGCGGAGATGAGCATGATTTGGACAGTTATCGTGGCATCACTGTTGGTACTGTTCTGTCTAAGCTGTATGCTACAGTGTTAGAGAGGCGCATCAGTGGATGGGCTGAAGATCATGGGATCAGAGCAGCAGGGCAAGCTGGCTTCAGACGTGACCATCGCACGTCGGACAACATCTTCATCATGAGGACCCTCATTGAGGCATGCAAGGCAACGAGGACAAGTAGTC
>JAABUK010001703.1_pt1 | contig 41327 bp, 35 predicted proteins | sample 5559141 | NCBI WGS metagenome assembly JAABUK01 (sample SAMN10711869, study PRJNA513367) | rock metagenome | isolation source: Antarctica rocks | place: Antarctica: Victoria Land, Pudding Butte nord | collected 2016-01-03 | reverse complement strand
CCGGGCCTGGTACATGCGGCGCGAGGGCGACCACTACCTGTTCCGGACCCGCGCCTCGATCAACAAGCGCTACCAGGAGCGGCTCGCCGAGCTCCAGCAGCAGCCGGCCGAGGTGAAGCGGGTCCTCGACGACTGGATCAAGGAGGTCTACACCGGGTTCACCGCCTTCCAGCTGGTCCCGTTCCCCGACGACCACACGGCCATCAACGACAACCCCGACCGCATCCGCCTGGCCCTCGTCCACTACGACAAGGAGGTGGGCCACGTCGGCCCCGGCGCCGGCGAGCGGCTCAACTTCGTCAAGACGCTGTTCGCCAGGACCGGCGTCAACGGCGGGCCGCGCACCTACCGCAACAACCTCGTCTTCCTGCTGGCCGAGGGGACGCGGGTCCAGGGGCTGAAGGACTCGGTCCGGTCGCTGATGGCCTGGGAGCGGGTCCAGAAGGAGGGGTCCGACAATCATTGGAACAGAAAGTCGGGTTAAGCCGTGCGGACCCGGCGGACAGGGGGCGGAGGGACGAAGGACAACGATCTGCGCAGCCCGCCCCCTGGTGAATGCGCGTTCTGCGCAAGAAGACGCACCCGCGAATTATCGTCTCGCCCTTTGGGTCCCGAGAGAGCGAGACGACATCCGGCCCGCCCCCTCCCCCTCTTGGGGCCCCGTAAGACTACGGCAATGGGATAAAGACCAGCTTACCCGTGTTGATTTCCGCCACGATGACCGTGCCCGTCCCGCGGTCGTAGACCATGCTGGACGGCGTGACCAGATCGGCGGCGATGACGGCGACCGGGTTGGCAGAGGCGTCGAAGAGCTGGAGCCGCCCCGGACCGAGCGTCCGATGGGCCAGGCTGTACTCGAGCGTCAGGAATCCCACGGTCTGGTCATCCTCGGCGAGGGCGATGACGTCGATGGCCGAGCCGAGTCCTCTGATCAGCGCGACGTCCACGCCCGTGTCGGGATCGACCCGGTGGACTTCCGAGAGGCCGTTGATGAACGGGAACCCGCTGAGCAGGGTCACCAGCAGCCGGTCGCCGTCCCAGCGGATGCTCGTGGGGACGTTCTCGATCTGCCGTGGGCCGAACGCGGTGGGATTCGGAGTGGTCGGGAAGCTCACCAGCGTCTCGTACCGCCCCGTCTCGATCCCCACCCTGTGGACGAGGTTGAACCCGCCGTCGACCACATACAGTGAGTCGTCATCGGCCACCACTCCGTACGGGTGCGAGTGGCGGACGTTCGTGGCCAGGGTCGGCAGCGGCTCGGGCCTGTAGTCGGGGAAGTCGACGACGAGCTCGACGGTGACCTTCCGCCCCGCCGCGTCGGAGAGGACCAACCGCCTCCCGGCCTTCAGGGCGCGATGGTCGGCCGGCGTCAACTCGACGCCGGTCGTCTCCCGTTCCACGCCGGCGCTGAAGTGCACCGCAAGCACGGAGCTGAAGAGGGTCGAGGCGGGTGTGGGGTTGGCGACCTCGGTGCGGGGGAGCGGGCCGGGCCTGGTGACGTCGCCCTCGCCGATGGCCACGAAGAGCGTCCTGCCCCGGAGGTAGAGGCCCGAGGCGCCCGTGGGGGACTTCGCGGCGTTGACGGCCGAGGGCAATCCCCCCAGGAGCGTTCGCCGGTTGCCGGCGGCGTCCACGATCGAGATCCGGGACGAGTTGAGCTGGGCCGGCGGCCCCACCTCGGCGACCAGGAGGTTGCCGAGCGGGGTCTGGATGAGCTTGCTCGGCCGCTGGAGGTCCTCGGCTCGGGCGGTGACCGTCGCGAGCGAGAGGAGGAGCAGGGCCGTGCCGGAGGTCAGCAGAGCCAGTCGGCCCGTCGCTTGCGGGGGGCGTAGATTCGACGAGCGGGACGATTCGGAGCGCCACATGGAACAAACTCCTTCGGGGTTGAGGTCTACGATCATGGAAAGGGCGGCCATTCCGGCGCGTAGACCAAGCACCGGGGCGGCGCCGTGCCGGGGGGCTCGCTTGGCGCTAAGAACCTCGTTGACGGAGAAGTCCTCGGTCGGCTCGTTGCTCTCACCGTCGATCGCCGCACCCTGTTCCACCCTTGTCGAGTGAAGTACGTTGTCTGGCCCTTCTTGCCCTCGGACTTCGTCACGTCGGAGATGCTGATCCGCGGCTCGTCGTCGAGGATCGTCCCCACGCCCAGCCCGTCGGTGACGATCGCGTTGACCGGGCTGCTCAGGCTGACGAGGAAGGTCTCGTCCGGCTCCGCGAGGCGGTCGCCGACGACCAGGACGGTGATCGTTTTGGTCGTCTCGCTCGGGGCGAATGTCAGCGTCCCGGAGGTCGCCCGGTAATCAGAACCCGCCGAGGCGCCGCCGTGGATGGTGTGGTAATCGACCGTCACCGTCTGGTCGGACGCGGCGGACAGGGTCACGGTGAAGGTCGCCGTCCGCGTGCCGGAGTTGCCCTCCACGACCGTCACGTCATTGATGGAAACCAACGGCCCGTCCCAGGGCTTCAGCAGGATGGCGCGCCGGGCACCCGAGGAATCCGACCCCGCCCCGACGATCTGACCGCCCGCGTTGATGGCGGCGGCCTCGTCCACCGCGAGCCCCGGGTTGCCGACCACCAGGCTGCTCAGCGCGGCGGGTGCACCGCCCTCCCAGACGACGGGCCGGCTGATAGTAACGGGTTGAGGGTCGGAGGTGGTCGGCGCGTTAGGGTCCCCCACGTAATAGGTGTACGTCGAGGAGCCGACCACCTGGCCGGCGTCGTTGAGGCCCACGGCGTTGGCGCCGTTGTCCCCCGGGAGCGGGGCGAGGACGGACATCGTGCCCGTTGCGCCGTTCGGCTGGCCGGGTGCCCAGAGAAAGCCGCATCCCGCCCCGCTGGCCGGGTCGCCGACGCCCCCAACCACGCGGCCGGAGCGGTCGATGGACGACGCCCAAGCGTTGGGGTAGCCGGCCGGGCTCCCCAGGTCCGTCATGCCGTGCATGCCGTCCCACAGGAACGCGTGGGAGATCCCCACGGCGTCCTGCGCGTCGCCGACGACCTGGCCGGCGTCGTTGATCCCGCGGGCTTCGCTCATCCCGCCGGAGGTGCCCAGGTCCGTCGCCCCCGCGGCCGTCCAGAGCACCGCGTGGTCCCCCACGCTGGCGTCACCGGCAAAGCCCACGACCTGGCCGGCGGAGTTGATATCGAGGCCGCCGCCACGGGTCGTCCCTCCCGGCAGGCCGAGCGGAGTCATCAGGTCGTTGGCCCCGTCCCCGTCGCGGTCGCGGTACCAGAGGTCCGGGCGGCCGTCGCCGTCGGTGTCCTCGGGGGTGAGCCGGAACGGGTGACTGACGTTGTCAGGGGTCCGGGCGGAGCCTGTGACCTGGCCGAGGTCGTTGACGGCCGTCGCCTCGCTGTACAGCCCGCCCAGGGTGCCGAGGTCGATCATGGTGCCGCCGGTCCACAGGAAGGCGTGCACCGCGCCGGTGCCGGTCGCCGACCGGCCGACGACCTGGCCGGCCGTGTTGACGTCCGCGGCCCGGCTGGACCCCCCCCCAGCGTGCCCAGATCGGTGAGGAGGTAGGCGGTCAGCAGGCAGCGGCCCTCCAGCGGCTCCAGCGGCGTCCGGCCCGCCGCCGGTCGTCGAGGAGAACGAGCCCGGACGGGACGAATTCGCGGGCCACCGGACAGAAAACCGGGACGTCTCATGGTTGGCTCCCTCTGGAAATGTCGCAGCGCGATCGGGTCGTACCCTGGGCCTGCCCATTGCCCCGGTTCGGCGGGACGTTCCGCCAAGAGATGTGAGGATCGCTGGTCAAGCGTCGTGGCGGGCCGGTCCCCCTGCCTCGCGACGCCAGGTCCGGCGGATACGTCGCCGCACCTCGGTTCGTCGCGCCCCGCCCCCGGGGGCAGCAGCGGGCGTCTGGGTCGTAATTGCGCCCGCAGCCGTCCCCGAGACAGGCCGCGATCGGGTTTTTTGATGGACGGGGCAGTTAGGGCGTGCTAAGCCGGGAACTCGCCTCGGCTTGTGATACACGGATCGGCTGCCCGGATCTTAGCTGGCCAGGACGGTTCCTGGCCCCTGCGAGGCTCCGAACGTCTCGGGAGTCGAAAAAATGCTCCCGACCTGTCTCGCGATCCCGCCGGGGCGCAATTATTCCCCTATGGTGCCGAACCTAATCCCCCATTCCGGTGCCGAACGTGACCCCCAATTCGAGCGAGACGAACCGCCTGCTGCGTTGGGCCGCCGACGGTGATCGGCAGAGTTGGGGTGCGCTGCTGATCCGCCACCAGGCCCGCATTCGCCGCATGGTGGCCTTCCGGATGGATCCCCGGCTTCGCGGGCGGGTCGATCCGGAGGACGTGGTCCAGGAGGTGAACCTCGCCGCGGCCCGGGGCCAGGAAGACTACCTCCGGCAGCCCGATCTGCCGTTCTTCCTCTGGCTGCGGGGGATCGCCGGGAACAAGCTGCTGGAGCTGCACCGCTACCACCTCGGCACGCCGATGCGCGACGCCCGCCGCGAGGTCTCGCTGGACCGCGGGGTCCTGCCGGGGGCCACCAGCGCCGCGCTGGCCGCCCGGCTGCTGGGCCACCAGACCAGCCCCAGCGAGGCTTCCGTCCGGGCCGAGAAGAAGGCCCGCCTGCAGGAGGCACTCGACACGATGGACCCGGTCGACCGCGAGGTCCTGGCCCTGCGGCACGTCGAGCAGCTGACCAACGCCGAGGCGGCTCGGTTGCTCGGCATCCAGGAGCGGGCCGCCGCCAAGCGCTACCTCAGGGCACTGAAACGCCTGAAGGACATCCTCGGTGCCATGCCGGGCGGCCTGGGGGGACTGGGGCCATGAATGACCCGGACCTGGAGTCGGACTCGGAGCTGCTGGCCGGGCTTGCCGAGGGATTCGCCGAGCGGTACCGCCGCGGTGAGCGCCCGGCCGTGAGCGAGTATGCGCGGCGGTATCCGGAGCTGGCCGACCGGATCCGCGACCTGTTCCCGGCCCTGGTGGCGATGGAGGAGTTCGGCTCGGTGGAGGACCGGGCGGCAGGGGGGACCGCCGCCCGACGATCCCACGGCGACATCCCCCGCCGCCTGGGAGAGTACCGCATCCTCCGCGAGGTCGGCCGGGGCGGGATGGGGGTCGTCTACGAGGCAGTGCAGGAGTCGCTGGGCCGTCACGTGGCCCTGAAGGTCCTGCCCTCGGCCGGGCTGACCGGGTCGTCCCTGGAACGGTTCAGCCTGGAGGCCCGTGTCGCGGCCCGGCTGCACCACACGAACATAGTGCCGGTCTTCGGCGTGGGCCAGGACGGGAGCATCTGCTACTACGCGATGCAGTTCATCCGGGGGCAGGGACTGGACGACGTCATCGCCGAGCTGCGCCGGCGTCGCGACCGGGAGCCCCGGTCCCCGGGCGAGGCGGCGGGGCCGACGACTGCCGGCCGACTGGCCGAGGCCCTCACCCGGGGCTTCGACGCCGTCCCGTCCGGATCGCTCCCCGACGACGCGCCGCCCGCCCCCGTCGTGAGCACCGAGGCGGGCGATGACGCGACCTCGCCGGCCTCCGAGCCCGGGACGGCCGGGCCGCCGGGCCGGCGGTCCGAGCTGTCGTTAGCCCCGTCCGAGGCGCACTACCATCGGGGCATCGCTCGGGTGGGCCTCCAGGTGGCCGAGGCGCTTGCCTACGCGCACGGCCACGGCATCCTCCACCGCGACATCAAGCCGGCAAACCTCCTGCTCGACGAGCAGGCGACCGCCTGGGTCACCGACTTCGGCCTGGCCAAGGCCGAGGGCTCCGACGGCCCGACCCAGACCGGCGAAATCGTCGGCACGCTCCGCTACATGGCACCCGAGCGGTTCGAGGGCCGGTCCGACCCCCGCAGCGATATCTACGGCCTGGGCGCCACGCTGTACGAGTTGCTGACGCTGCGCCCGCCGTTCCACGACACCGACCGGGCGCGGCTCATCGACCGGGTCCTTCGTGGCGTCCCCGAGCGCCCCCGCAAGCTCAACCCGCGGATCCCGCGCGACCTGGAGACGATCGCCCTGAAGGCCCTCGCGAAGGAGCCGGCCCACCGGTACGCGACGGCCGAGCAAATGGCCGAGGACCTGCGACGATTCCAGGCCGATCGCCCGATCCTGGCGCGGCGGACGACCCGGTCGGAACAGGCCTGGCGGTGGTGCCGCCGCAACCCGGCCTTCGCCGGCCTGCTGACAACGATCGTCGCCCTGCTGGCGGTGACCGTGGCCGTCCTGGCCGTCGGCAATGCGCGCATCCGCGGGGCCCTGAAGCAGGAGAAACTGGCCCGAGCCGACCTCGTCCGGACCCTGTACTACCAGTGGATCGCCGCCGCCGCCCACGAGCGGGCCAAAAACCGAAATGCTCACGCCGAGGAGTTGCTGGATCTGTGCCCACCTGGCCTGCGGGGGTGGGAGTGGCATTACCTCAGGCGGCTGCCCTTCACCGAGGTCCTGAAGCTCCCCCACGGCGACATCATCAACCGCGTGGCGTGGAGCCCCGACGGGCGGTGGCTCGCCTCGGGGAGCCGGAAGGGCTGGGTGAAGGTCTGGGACGCGCGGACGGGGGCGGAGCTCCTCCACCTCCAGGCGCAAAAGGGATTCGTCCGGGGCCTGGCGTTCAGCCCCGACGGCCGGCTCCTGGCCACCGGCGGCGAGGACGACCGGGTGAACGTGTGGGACGTGGGGACCGGCCGCCTGCTCCGCGAGCTGCCGACCGGGGCCGGAATAACGATGTTGCAGGCCCTAGAGTTCAGCCCCGACGGCCGGCTCCTGGCCGCGGCCGACCAGGGCCGAAATGTGCGGCTCTGGGACCTGGCCGACGGTCGGGAGGTCCGACTCCCGGAGGAGATGATCGTGACCGGGGGCCTGGCCTTCACCTCCGACGGCCGGCACCTCATCACCGTCGGTGCGGAGGGAGTCGTGAAGGTGCTGGACGTGACCGACCGGCGGGTGATCGCCGCGTTCCGGACCGACACCCGGGCCGTCGGTTACGGGGTGGCGTTCAGCCGGGACCGGCGACTCCTGGCCCTGGGGTGCGAGGACGGGTCGGTGACGCTCATCAGGACCGATCCCCTGGAAGTGGTCCGGACCCTTGAGGCTCACGCGGGCGAGATCTCCGGGCTCGCGTTCGGCGCCGGCGACGCGCGGCTGGCCAGCGCGGGGGACGACCTGGCCGTGAAGATCTGGGACTCGGAGTCGGGTCAGGAGGTCTTCGCCCTGGAGATCGTCGTCCGGCGGGCCAACGGGCTGGCGTTCAGCCCGGACGGCCACCGCCTGGCCGTGGGCAGCGCCGACGGCGCCGTGCAGATCCTGGACGGGACTCCCCTGGAGGGGCCCGGCGGCGGCGGTCAACTCCTCACCCTGGGAGGCCACGGCCACGCGGTCGTCGGTCTCGTGTACAGCCCGGATGGAGGACAGATCGCCTCGGCCAGCTGGGACGGGACCGCGCGGGTCTGGGACGCCCGCACGGGGCGGGGAATGGTGACGTTCCGCGGTCACCGCGCGGCCCTCACGGGAGTTGCCTGGGCTCCCGACGGCCGCCGGCTCGCCTCGGCCAGCTGGGACGGGACCGCGCGGGTCTGGGACCCGGCCACCGGCGCGGAGATCATCCCCGCCCTCGACGCGGCGGCCGGCCCGGTGTACGGCCTGGCGTTCTCACGCGACGGCCGCGCTCTGGCCACCGCCCACCACGACGGGTCCGTGCGGGTCTGGGATGCGGCGACCGGGCGTGCGGGCGTCGGCCTCCCGTACGCACACACCCAGCCCGTGCTCGGCGTGGCGTTCAGCCCCGGCGGCGAGCACCTCGCCTCGGCGGGGGGGAAGGACAACACCATCAAGATCTGGGACTGGCGGGCGGACACCGGACGGCCCGTGCGGACCCTGGTGGCGCCTGGGGGCATCATCCGGAGCCCGGCGTACAGCCCCGACGGCCGGCGCCTGGTCGCGGTTGTCGGCACGCCCGCCCGGCTCTGGACGTGGGACCTGGCGACCGGCGAGGGGGAGGAGCGGGCCCTCCCGGACACCTGGAAGGTCTCCCAGGCGGTCTTCCGCCCGGGCGGCGGGCCGGCGATCGTGAGCAGTGGCCGGGTCCAGGTCCTGGATGCGGACACCGCCGACGGGATGGACTTGGTCGGGGGCCATGCCGGCGAGATCCGGTGCGCTGCATTCAGCCCGGACGGCCGATACCTGGCGACCGGGTCCGGATACAAGGGCCGGGGCGAGGTCCGCATCTGGGACGTCGCACGGCGGGAGGGGACGCCCTGAAATCCCGGTGGGCTTCGCCCCTGAAGGGAGGTGATGCGATGGTCCGTTTCTCTCAACCCGGGCGGCGCGGGATGACCCTGATCGAGGTCCTGGTGGTGATCGCGATCGTCGCCGTCCTTTTCGGCCTGCTCCTCCCGGCCGTCCTGGCGAGCCGCGAGGCCGCGGCGCGAACCCAGTGCGCCAACAACCTGAAACAGTTCGGCCTGGCGGCGCACAAGTTCCACGGCGACTGGGGCCGGTTCCCCACCGGGGCACGCCCCTCCGTCATGGTCAACGGCGTGCCGACCCAGGGCACCAACGTCTGGGTCGAGCTGCTCCCCCACCTCGAGCAGGAGAACCGGTACCGAGCGTGGGATTTCGCCGACAACCGCAATAATGTCGCGGGCGGCACCGCCGCGACGCAGGCCCAGGTCCTCAAGATCCTAATTTGCCCTTCCGACCGGCTGCCGGCACCCGTCTGGGAGCTCACGGCCAATTATCCCGTCCCCCGGTGGTCCTGTGGGGTCTACGGGATCAGCAGCTATGGCGGCAATGCCGGGACGCGGTCGGTCCTGACGGGCGGCCTGCCGGACCTCCCCCGGCTGAGCAAGGACGGCGTCCTCTTCGTCGGCAGCAGCGTCGGCCTGTCGGATATCACCGACGGCAGCAGCCACACGCTCCTCTTCGGCGAGCGTTATCACCCCGACCCGGAATATGAACGCCAGAGGCCAGGGGTCTGGCCCGACGCCCCTCCCATGATCGGGTGGGGGCGGTGGGCGTTCGTCGCGAACCAGGGGGCCAGCGGGAACATCAGCCTCAGCACGCCCAGGCGGATTAACTATCGGGTCCCTCCCGAGGGCGACTTCTCCGCGTTGGAGGACCGGGCGTGCGTCTTCGGCAGCGGCCACCCGGGCGGGGCCAACTTCGCCTTCGCTGATGGCTCGGTGCGATTCCTGAAGGACAGCATGGCGCTGCCCGCCCTGCAGGCGCTGAGCACGCGATCTGGCGGTGACATCATCCCGGCCGGGGATGACTGACAGCGGCCTGCCCGGGCCGGCGATCGTCCCTCGCCCGGCCGAAGCCGAGGTCGCCTTTCTTGACGCCAGCCTTGCGCCTCCCCGTCGGGGAGGAACCCTCCAGGCCGGCCCCGCGCATTCGACGAAGGAATGGTATCCTCCGAAGGTGGTCGATGGATATGTATGTGCTCGCAAGCTCAGCGGCGGCTGCGCCTTTCGCCCGCAAAGGCGCAGTCAGCCCGGGGGCCGGGCCGCCCCTGAGGGTCTCCAGCCCCGGAAATCCCCGGGAAATTGGACCCGGCACGAAAAAGCGATGAGATTCGCAAGCGTCGGAAAGCGCAAGCAGTGCGCGTTCCGGACCCGATGACGCACGATCTCGGCCTCGGATCGGACTTCTCCGAGGCTTCGACACCCGGTGGCCTCGCGGTTCCACGAGCCGCAGAGCCATCGGCGACGTTCGGCTGTTCAGCAAACTGGACGGCTTAGCGGTGGTACCTGCTCCGTTGCTACCCGATCCCTGAGGCGGGCCGGCCACTACCGGGCCCGGGGCGTAACCGAGTCGGTCGCCGTCTGCCGTCGCATGCCCGTGGTGGCCGTCTGCCACGACGCCGACCGGGGGGGTGATCAACCCGGCCTCGTCCGCCGCCGGGCGGCCGGTCGGCCCCGGCGACTGTGGAACCCTCCGGGGACTTCACGGCCCTGGCGTTTATCCCGCCCCCCTGGGCCCGCGGTCGACTCAGGCCCCACGCTCCGGCGGCTCCCGGGCCGGATCAGCCGCACGCGCCGCCTTGACGATCGCCTGGAACCCGGCCCCCTCCATCACGAACGGCCCGCCCGGCGACAACGGCGGCCGCAGCACCCCCTGAAGCGCCACCGCCACGTTCTCCGCCCCGTGCTCGGCGATCTGCTTGAGCAGCTTGCGGTAGTTCTTGCCGTTGAGCCTGGCCCGCACCGTCAGCGAGCCCCCCTCCAGGACCAGGTCCAGCACCGGCTCGCCCGCGGGCCCGTCCATCGGCACCAGGTCACCGGGCAACGCCGCGGCAGCCAGCGGCACCGTGACCTTCAGGGCGGGCACCTGCATCCTCACCGTCTTCGCCACGGGACATCCTCCTCGGCGTGTCGGGAGACGGTCCGGGTTTCCGGGCCGTCGCGCCCGCGGCCACCATGGCCGACCGCTCCGGCGCGGCGAAGCGGCGGTCCCCTGTCCCCATGCTGATACTGTTGGCAAATTGCCGAGGGAAGTCGACAGGTGGGGATCCAGGCAGGATAGGTTGCGCCCCAGAGCGGCTCGCCACCGATCGCTCTTGCGAAATCGCCACAATAACCATTGCTACTCACGGTTCGATCCTAAGGATTTCTCCGGAAACGTAAGGTCCCGGCTCAGGCGGCGACCTGGTCGTCTCCCGGCTCGGCGGCCACCCGCGCCCGGACCTCATCGAGCGCCGCCAGGACCGCCGCCCGGTCGAGCCCCTTGCGGTTCTCTAGGGTGACCCTGGTCCCGGCCGTCGTGCGGATAATCCGCTCGGTGACCTTGCGGGGCTTGGCCCCCCTGCCCTTGTTCGCCGCCGCCCTGGGCCGGCCGGCGGCCTTCCTAACCGCCTCGACGGTCTCGGCGCGGCTCAGGCCCTCGCTGATGACCCGCTCGGCGACCTCGGACTGGTCGTCGGGGTCGTCGAGCTTGGAGACCTCGTAGGCGACCGAGGGGGCCAGCTCGCCCGACTCGACCCGGCCCTGCACGGCCTCGGGCAGGTCCAGCAGCGATAGAGCCCGGATGATGGTGGAGTTATTCAGGCTCAGCGCCTTGGCGAGCCGGACGGCCGACCACCCGTTTCGGTCCAGCAGCGTCCGGAAGGCGCGGGCCTGTTCGATCGGCTGGAGGTCCTCCCGGAGGCAGTTCTCGATCAGTTGCATCTCCAGGATCTGCGAGTCCGTCTTGTCGTCCTCGATCACGACGGCGGCGATGGTGTGGCGGCCCGCCATCACCGAGGCCCGCCACCGCCGCTCGCCGGTCACGACCAAATATCGGCCCATGTCCTCGCTCCACCGGACGGAGATGGGCTGCAACTGGCCGTGCTCCTTCAGGCTGTCGGCCAGCCGCGCGATCGCCTCGGCGTCGAATTCGGTGCGTGGCTGGTTGGGGTCGGGCAGGACGCGGTCGACCTCGATCTCGACGGCCGACCGCAGCCGGTCCGTGCCGTCCGAGCGGTCGGGCCTGGCCACGGCCGGGGCCGCCGCCTTGCTAACGCGGTTGGCCCCCATCGACTCGGCCAAGTTAGCGCCGAAGCGGTTCAGGAGGTCGTTCTCCTTCGACATCAGGCCACCCTCCTGGAGTCGTCGCCCTCGCCGCTCTGCACGGTACAGAGCCCCCGCTCGGCCAGCTCGTCGGCCAGGGCCCGGATCGCCTTGGCCGACGCCCCCCGGGGATTGTGGGCGACGATGGGCTTGCGGAGGGCGATCGACTCCTTGAAGTCGGTCCCGATCGGCACGGAGGTGCGGAACACCAGGTCGCCGTAGAGTTGCCGGAGCATCGTCTCGTAGGCCCGGTGGATGCTGAGCCGGGGGTTGAACATCGTCATCAGGAAGCCGGCCAGGCGGAGCCGGGGGTTGGCCTTCGCCTGGACCAGCTCGACGCTGTCCAGGACGCTGGCGATCCCCTGGCTACCGAAGTCCTCGGCCTGGAGCGGGACCACCAGCAGGTCGGAGGCCACCAAGGCGGCCCACGAGCACAGGTGGAGGTTGGGCGGCACGTCGATCAGGATCACGTCGAACTTCTCGCGGACCTCGGCGACGAACACGGCGAGCGACCGCTGGTGCTCCCGGGGGGCGAGGTGCGGGTTGGGCGTGTTGTGATCGGTGAGGTGCCCCGACCCTGGCACGATCGAGACGTTGGCGAACGCCGTCTCGCGGATCAGCTTCGACGGCGGGGGGATCACGCCGTCGCCGAAGAGCGAGGCGATCGACTCGCGGCGCTCCAGGGCCCGCATGGCGTCGGGCCCGAAGAAGCCCTGGGTCAAGGACGCCTGCGGGTCGGCGTCCAGCAGCAAGACGCGGCGGCCGTCCTTGGCCAGCGTGCCGGCCAGGTGGAACGTCGTCGAGGTCTTGCCGACCCCGCCCTTCTGATTCAACATCGAGACGGTCACGGCCGGCATCGCGCGGGGCCCCTCTGTGCGTTGGGCGGGCCGCTCTGCACCGTGCAGAACACCCTTCGGACCTATCGGCCTCTGCACCGTGCAGAGTCGCGTCTTTCTCGGGTCCTCTGCACCGTGCAGAGGGTATGACCGGCCCGGAGGGCACTGGCCGGTTCTGCACCGTGCAGAGGGAGGGGCCTGTCAGCCCCCGGCTGGGCTGGACGCCTCGGGCGGGTCAGGGGGCTACCCGCCGGCCAGCCGGGCGAACGCGGCGATCAGGAATCGCTCGACTCGCTCGCCGATCCCCGGCTCGGTGCTCTCGCGGTTGCCCGCCACGTTGAGCACACCGACCTCCTCGGCCTCGATCCAGGCGGCCATGTCCGATGGCTCGGTCGACCCCTCGATCACCAGATAGACCGGCTTCCCGAACCCGGCGCAGGCCCGGAGCGTCGTCCGCCCCCCGGGGCTGTCCGGGTCCCCGAAGCAGATCGTCGCGTCCGAGTCGCGGGCGTTGGCCCGGGTCCGCTCCGGGTAGCCTCCCCCCGGCAGCTCCAGGGCCCCGAACAGCACGGCGAACTCGGGGCGGGGCCCGGCCTCAGTCAGGGAGTCGGCGGGCATCCAACCCCCGGTGACGATCCCCGACGCCCGGGCCGCCAGCCGGCCTGGTCGGCCCCGGTCTGCCCACCGCTCACGACGCGATCGAGCACGGCTCAGCCCTCGTCGTGGGGGCGGTCCCGCTGGACGTCGAGGTCCCGACGCCGGCCGCGTTGCTCGATCAGCCCGGCGATCAGCTCGACCGCACCGGAGAGGACCTGGCGGGCCGCGGGCTCCCCGTGCCGGGCGGCCAGTCTGTAGGCCGTCAAGCGGGGAGCGGTGGGTGACACGGCGGGGCGGGGCAGGGGGGAGGCGCCCCTCCGCATCCTCCCCGAGCCCGTCCCGCGGCCGGTCCCGGGCCGAGGTGGGGCCGACACGCCGGAGGTCGCCAGCTGGGCGGCGGCCCGACCCGAGGGGCCCGATCCCCGTTCACCACCGGCCAGTTACGGACCTTGTGCAGGGGCGGACCATCCGGGCCGTTCCCGATCGTGCCGAAGAACGGCATGCGCCACCCGGCTCGACCCCCGATCACCCAGAGTTCGCCGGCCGTCAGATTGGCCTGGCCGGGCGACGCTCCTCTCCGGGGCGGTCGATCCCCCCGGGAAGTCGTGGCATCCGGGGCCGCCTCCCACCGGAGTCATCAACGGGCGGGCGCGGCTCCCCCGCCGTCGCCGGGGCGGATAACCGTCAGGCTCGGCCCGACCTCCGGGGCCCGCACGATCCCCGAGGCCCCCGGGCCCGCCGGCTCCCGGACCACCGGCATCGGGCCCGGGCACGGTGGTCGGGGCGGCGCCGCTGAAATCCGGCCCGAAACCCGTCATCAGTAGGAGGAGACGATTAGCCCGCCGGGCAAGAACAATCGATCGTCCTCATCGGGGCCCCGAGGCCCATGCGAGCGGCATCCCGCCGTTCGCGTGGGCCACCCGGGTCCCCGCGATCTCCCTACCGGAATGGTCCCAATCCCTGGGCCGCTCCGGAGAAGGGGCGGCCCCACCCAGGAGGCCGCCCCCATGTCCGCCGCATCCATGACGACCGCCCACGCCCAGTTCGAGGCCGCCCTGCCGGCCATCACCTCCGCCGCACGTTATGCCTTCCGCCGCCGCCGCCCCCAGGACCGCGACGAGGCCGTCGCCGAGGCCCGGGCGTGCGCCTGGAAGGCGTGGCGCGGGCTGGTCGAGCGGGGAAAGGACCCCGTCGCCGTCGGCGTCTCCGGCATCGCCGGCTACGCCGTCCGACATGTGATCAACGGTCGCCGCATCGGCCACCGGGGCGGCGGCCGGGGCAGCATGGACGTCTTCCACTTCCGGGCCCAGGCCGCCTGCGGGTTCAAGGTCGTCAGCCTCGACTCGGAAGCCGAGGTCCCCCCCGAGCCGTCCTTCCGGGGCGCCTGGGTGGGATGGTTCGCCGGCGACAACCGCGTCACGCCGGCCGATGAGGCGTGCTTCCGGTTGGACTTCACGGCGTGGTTGGAGTCCCTGCCGGGGCGGAAACGCCGGGTCGCCGAGCTGCTGGCCGAGGGCTGGGCCACCGGCGAGGTGGCGCGGGAGCTGGGCGTCACGCCGGGGGCGATCAGTCAGGCGAGGACATGGCTGGCGGCGAGCTGGCGACAGTTCCAAAGTGATGAGTCGGCGGATCGAGGAATCGCCGTCGCGACGGCCTGAACGGTGATGCGGGGTCACCGGGACCGGCGTCGGCGACGGAGGTCATCGACCCTGGGCGCCAGGCAGAAGCTCAACATCGCGTACTTCAACGGCTGCCTGATCCTCGCCGCCGTCATCGGGGCCGTCGCCGGGAGCGGGCTCGTCTTCCTGCTGGCGCTCATCGCGCTGGTCACGATCGGCTACGCAAGCGGCGACGTGCGGCCCCGGAGAAGGGGCGGGTAGTTCAAAAACAGCAGCCCACGCCCCGGCTCTGGCCGGGGCATGGGCTTTCTCATTTTTCTAGCTATGCGCGACCGAGAGGCGATGTCCAATGGGCCACGGCACTGGCATGGATTCTTGCCATGCGGCAAGAATCCGACGGCGTCATCGAACGTCCGGAGCCGCAGGGGGCCGAAGGGCGCGGAGGGCGAGCTGTGGGATGTCGAGGTCGTGCGCCGTCTACCGTCGGGGCCGATGTCATGCGGCCCGGAGGCGGTCATCCCGCATCGGATGTATCTCGGCGAGGTGACCGGCGACGGCCTGGCGCCGGTGGGTTTTTTGACTCGGCTCGACCGACGACGGTCCCAAAAGGCGGGACGTGTCGATGAACGCCTGCCGGATGGCCGAGACGCCGCACATCCGCGGCCCGGCAAGACGAGCGGGGAGGGACCCTCATACCGACCCCTTGTCCCGCCGGGACGGGCGTGGACACCAGGCCGCCCACCCTGGGGATATGCCAGTTGATCGGCCCGGGGATGGTCGTCGGAACCACGACCGGGTCGCCGAGTCCCGGACGCTCTCGTGAAGCCGGTTATCGCGGGGGTCCAGGTCCTATGCCCTCCCAGATCCACCGCCAATGAGCCCGGTGCGGGAAAAAAGGCGAGACCGTCTTCTACGCAGGCCCCTCACAGCTCTCGGGACCACGGCGACATATCCGGCACGACCTCGGCCGTCTCCGGGCCCAGGATCGCGGCCGCGTACGGGCGATCCTCGACGGCACAGGAGGCGCGATACGCCTCGGCGGCCTCCGCCAGCTGCCGGGCCCCGTCGGGCCTCTGGGCGTGGTCGAGCACGATGTAGCCCTGGCACTCGACCAGCCCCGACGCGGCGGGGGACGACGTGTTGCGGGAGGGTACGGAACTCATCGGAGATCTCCCGGACCATGAGTTGGTGAGTATCTTTTCGGCCACGCCGCCGACACCCCGAGCCCCGACCCCACGATCGGGAAGGCCGTGGAGATCGGGGGATCGACGGGCGGCGGGGGCCATGGCGTCGTCATCCTCGGGCGATCGCTTCAGGTTCCGGTGCCCTCGTCGTCCTGCACCGCGATGGCCGGCTCGGCCTCGGCCTCCGAGCCCGGCGGCAGGTCGTAGGGGCCGTATTGCGCCAGGAGGAACCCATCCCCGAGGCAGTCGATGCACAGGAACTCCTCCGAGAACCCGTGGCTGCTGCCCCCGCACGTCGTGCAGACCGTGCCGTGGCGTGGGTGCTTGGTCGTCAACGCGAGGCCCAGCAGTGACCTGGGCACCTCGCCCTCGCGGCAGAGGGCGAGGATCTCGCCGTCGATATCGGGGTGGTCGCGGCGGAACTCATCGAGCACGGGTTGCAGGCGGCCGTAGAAGTCCACCATGCGATCGAACCTGGCCCGGTTCAACTCCGGCAGGTCGGCCCGGATCGGGCAATCCTCGGGGCTCTCGGGCTTGGCCGGCGGGCGTTGGACTCCAGCCTGCCGGCGGGGACGAGCGGCCGTGTCGGCGACGTTGCCGTCCACCTCACGTACCACCCGGGTAGACTCCGGCTCGGCCTCGTCCTGGTTGGCCGGCTTCGTCGCGGAGGGGGCCTCATTAACTTGAGCGATGGGCAGCTGGTGATTGGCCTTCGGCTCGGCCGCGGCCTGGCGGACCTGGGCGGCCCTGGAGGTGATTGCCTTCGCGCCCTGACCCACCAGATTGGCCTGCTCCTCGCGGTCCAGGGTCGCGACCAGGGCGGCGGCCGAGACGCTCACCTCGTCCTGCTCGACCGCCAGGACCAGCTCGGGCACGCCCCTGTCCAGCACCTGCCTGGCGGCCTGGACGGTCGCACGGCTGACCTTGAACAGGTCCGCCGCCGTCTCCTGCGTAATTGCCTGAATTTGAGCTTTTTTGGCCGGGCGGCCTCGCGAAAGCTTGGCCAGTCGGGCCGCCGTCACCACGCGCTGGCCCTCGGTCATGTGGCGGCGTTGCACGTTCCTGCTGAGGATGAAGCTCAGGATCGAGCCCTTGCCGTCCCAGTCGACGAAGGTCGGATCGATGCCCAGCTCCCGGCAGGCGCGGAGGCGGTTGCGGCCGTCGAGGACCTGGTCCTCATGGACGACGATGGGCTCGTGAAGGCCGTTGACCTCGATGTCGCCCTTGAAGTCGTCGAAGTCCTGGCCATGCATCATGGGGAATATGGCGGCCAATGGGTGGATGCCCAACTCGGAGCTGGTTGCCTTGGTCATGGTCCTGTTGCTTCCATCTCGGGTGAAAAAAGCTCGCCGGCAATCGCGTGCCGGAGATAATCAAGTCCTTCGACGTGACGGTGTGTCCGTGTGGCACCCATCTCGTTGCCGATGGCCCGGGTTTACACCGTCGGTGTGGCTTCGGCCACGGTCGCCTTCGATGCTTCCGGCTCCACCCACCACCGGGATTGGCGGAACTCCCGCCTCGCCGATCTTTCCGTCCGGGACTCGGCTCGGCCCCGACGTGGCCTCACCGTCGGGACCCGGACTCGCGGGCAGGTCCTTTCCCTGGACCCGCTCGTCACGCCGGAGGGCCAGGACGGCCGCCGTGAGGTCGCGGGCCCGGGTCCGATCGCGGGATCGGTCGACGAGCTCGATGGCTTGGCGGTAGTTCACCGGATGCCGGAAGCCCAGCCGGAGGGTGACCGGGTCGGGCAGCGGCAACTCGGCGGCGTCCGAGCCGAGTAATTCGGTCGCCTCGGCGAGGACCTCCGCGATGAGAGCCGCCTGCCTCGGCGTCAATGCACCCTCGCCGTACCCTTCTCTTGAAGAAGAAACCTTAATACCAGTAGGCGAGGTGCAATCTTGTCTGCACCTCCGAGGTGCAATCTTGTCTGCACCTCCCTCGTGGGCGATCTCATCGACCGGAGGTGCAATCTTGTCTGCACCTCCCTCGTCGGCGATCTCGCCACCGGGAGGTGCAAGCTTGTCTGCACCTCGCACGGCCTCCTCCACCGCTTCGGCGTCGACCTTGAGACACTTGTAACGCCCGACGCGGGTGAGCAGCCCCCGGGTAACCAGCGCGGACACGGCCTCCTTGACCGTCCGGGGCGACAACCCCGTCATCTCGGCCAGGTCGGCGATGCCCAGGCGTGCCTCCCCGCCACCGTAGCGGGCCGACGTGAACGCCACGGCCAGGAACACCCGGGCGTGCGACGGCGGCCGCAGGTCGAGCCGGCAGAGCGCCAGGGCCATCGGCCAGGGGAGCCACGCCCCGCCCCCGCTCGGGCCTCCCGGCGCCGGGCCCCGACCGCTACGCTTCGATGATGGCAACTCAGGCCGGGCGGGCATGGCCGGCCTCCCCGATGATGTCATGCAAGCGATTCCACAAGGGCCGCCCGTCCTTGTCCTCGAACCGGCCGCCGTCGTACTCGGTGAAGTCCCAGCGCAGGGGGAAGCCGGGGAGGACGTGTTCCACGGCGGTCCGACAGGCGTAGTCGACGGCCGCCCGCAGGTCGGCCAGCTGGTCCCGCCGGCACGAGAGCAGGAACCCGTCGTGGACCGGGGCCAGGATGCGGACACCCTGCCGATCCAGGTAGGTGACCGTCAGCCGCATGATGTCGCCGCCGGTGGCCTGCATCGGCCAGTTCATCCAGGTCCGCTCGTTGCTCGCGCGGGGGACCCGGCTGCGCCAGCCGCAGGGCGTGACGATCCAGCCCCGGTCGAACGACCCCTGGACGATCCGCTCCGACCACCGCCAGAAGTTGGGGAACAGCGCCCGGTGGTCCTGCAAGATCGCGGCGGCCTCGCGATGAGTGATGCCGAGCCGGGCCGAGATCCCGTGCTCGGTCTGGCCGAAGAGGACGCCCAGGTTGACCGTCTTGAATCGCTTTCGCACTTCCCCGTGGGTATCGTTGGTCGCCCCGGCGGGCGCGGCTCCCGCCCGCACGGCGAACGCCATGTGGCAGTCCGACGCCTCGTAGACGGCCCGCATCACCGGGTCGCCCGAGAGCGCGGCGGCGATGCCGACCTCCTGCGCGGTGTAGTCGACGTACACCAGGACGTGGTCGGGCGACTCGGGCGTGATCAGGAACCGCAGCCATTTCGGGCCGCTGAACATGAAATGCCTCGGCTGATTGCGGCCGGTGACCGAACGGAAGGCGGACGTGCTGAAATAATGGCGCCGGGTCGCCGGGTCCACGGCCAGGGAACGGTTGCCGAGCTGCTTGAGCGTCTTCACGACCTGCCGGACCTCGGCGATGAACGGGTGCCGGGCCTCCATGTCCTTCATGACTTCCTTGCTGAACGAGAAGTAGGGCTTTCCCGTCGCGGTGCTGATCGTGGCGGGCCAGTCGATGCCGACGCTGCCGCACCAGGCCAGGAAGGCCCCCTTCTGGAGCGACTGATCGCGGATGATCGGCCAGGTCCGGTTGACGTCGGCCGCCAGGGCCTCGCGGATCACCGACTTGTTCGCGACGATCTCGTCGTGACCTGCGACGTCGAACGGGATGCCGCGCAACTCCATCCGGGACACCGCCTTCAGGTACTCGGCCCAGTGTCCCATCACCTCCGGCCGGATCGCGTCGCGGAGGCGGTTGTACAGCGCCGCGCACCCGTCACAGTCCGTGAAGCAATAGTCGACGATCTCGCGACGGTCGCCGGCGTCGTCGAGATCGAACCGCAGTTCGAGGATCTTCTGCTGCAACGCCTTCTTCGCCGACGGCGCGAGCCCGGGGAGCCCGAGTCGGTGCAATGCGACGGACAGGCCGGCCTCCAGATGCTTCGGCCTGTTGGTCGAGTACCGCCAGGCGACGAACGTGTCGAACCAGTTCGCCGGGATCGGGACGCCCAGGCGGGCGAGATATTTCATCTCGGCCACGGCGTAGTGGGCGACGAACAGGTCGTCGGCGTGGTCCCGGAAGAAGGCCGGGAGCCGGGGGTCCCCGCCCCAGAAGTGGAGCCGGCGTCCGGAACGCAGGCCCACGAGGCAGAGGACCACCGGCTCCCAGGCCGACTCGTGGTCGAGGCAGCCCCCCCGGAATCCCCATTCCGTGTCGACGGACCAGATTTCGGCGGGGGGGCGTGACGTCATCATGCCAGCTCGATGCCTTCGACCAAGTCGCGGTAGATCGGGTGGTCGGCCGTCATGATGAAGCGCTCGTGACCCAGCGCCTCGCCCAGCAGCTCCTCGGTCGACCTGGTCGGCCAGGTCACGGGGCCCGGAAGCGGCTTGTGCTTGACGCGGTAGCGCGCGTTGTCCTTGTCGGACAGCACGCGGACCGCGTTGGCCTCGAAGAACCCGGCCGGCTGCTGGAACAGCGTCTGCAAGCTCTCGTACCAGGAGTTGTCGATCGTCACGTTGACGATCCAGAGCGCGTGCGCCTTGGTCGTGTACGAGAAGTAGACGAAGACGCGGACGTCCTTCAGCTCGTCGTGGATCGGGGCGCGCAGGCCCCTGGCGACGTAGTAGTGCTCGACCTCGATGCCGTCGGCCTTGGGCTTGTGCAGGAGCAGGCGGGTCGTCAGCTCCGAGGCCGGGTTGAGCGCGATCCACTCGCGGCGGCCGGGCTTGCGGACCTTCTGGGCGAGCATCCCGGCGAGGTCGAGTTCGGCGTCGTCGATGATGTCGGCGCCGATGTCCTCGCGCGGCACGATCAGCTTGCCGCCGGCAGCGACGCGGATCGTCTCGGGGTCGCCGCCCCGGCCCGGGTTGACGGTTTCGATACGAGGCAAGGCGTTGCGGGTCGGGGTGATGCTGCCCGCGACCGGAGACTTCGGCAGCCGGGCGGGGTCGAGGGAGTCGAAGAGGCCGACCTCGGGGGTCGCGGCCGGGTCGAGCTCGTCGCCGTCGTCCTCGTGCGGTACGTTCGGCTCGGGGGAATTGAGGTCGGGCTTCGTGGCCGAGGCGGGCCCGTCGTCCTCGGCGGCCAGGTTGGCCAGGGCGCGGCCGTTGCCGCCGATGCCTAGGCCCTCGCTCGGGCCGGTCGGCTTGGCGGCGGCGATGCTGCCGTTGTTGTCGGTGTCGCGGCCATCGGTTGGGCGGGCGGCCTCGACAGAGGACTCGACCGGGATGTTCCCGGGGGCGTTGTCCATGATCAATAACTCCGCTGGGCGGCCCGGCGGGGCCGCTTCATAGGATGGGGGTTCAGGGTCGCGATCGACGATGGGGATCGCCGGCCCGGACGACGAGGGGACCGGGTGAGTTGTCCCGGGAATCGGGAGGGACGCCGGGTTGGCCCAGCCGGGTCGAGGTTCGACCCGTGGACGGTGGGCTGCCCTATTGGCGATGGCTTCCCGGGCTCGTCGCTGTTGACGGTTCATGGAGCTGCCGATCTTGATTGCCTGGTTCCCGGCCCTCGGCCGGGGATCGAAGCGGGTGAGGACGATTTGTCGGGCGATCGGGCCGGCCGTCACGGTGTGCGGGGCCGTCGGGTGGCGACCCGGGGGCACGCCGGCCTCCTCGCCCACGCGGGTTTGCTAGAAGCCGCGACGGTCCAGCTCGCGGTCGGCCTGTTCGGAGGCGAGGCGGCTGGCCGCCGCCGTGTGCCTGGCCGAAGGCTTGAACGAGGCGGCGGTCTGACGCTCGGCCCACCGCTGGAGCGCCTCGACGGTCGTGATCCACCGTTTCCCGACCTTCAGCGCCTCCAGCGGGAAGTCCGGGTCCTTGACGGCGCGCACGAGCGTCGAGTAATGGATAGGGCTACCGTTGCGGCTCTTGCCGAGGTAGGACGGCGCCTCTTTCAGCAGGTCGATGACGGTTTCGGTCTTGAGGTTGATGCCCATCTGCCGAGCCTCGCGGAGCAACGATGACGTTCATTGCAGACGGCTCAAGACTAGCGGGTTGCCTCAATTTGTCATTGAATTGAAGTGAAGCGCGGAGGTGAAGCGGGCGCATCGCGGGAGGGGCAGGAGGCTATTTGCCCTGACGGGCAGGCGGGGGCGGCAATGAGTGACGCTGGGCATATCTCTTGGCAATATCCCTGATCCCGTTTATCGTCCCGACGATCTTCCACCCTCGTTCCCCGGCCACCGTGCGGAACTCGGCGAGGATCTCCTTGAGGGTGATCGAAGTGTCCTTGCACTTGTCGTAGACCCACCGGGCGCGGGCCTCGGACTCCTCGTCCCGCTCGGCCCTCGGTCGCCGGCGAACCCGATGGGCCCGCCCGACGCCGGATTCGCCCGGCGGCTCAAGGGTCGTCAGGGCCGCTCGAATCCCCTCGTCCAGCCGGCCGATCAACCCGGCCAACTCCTCCCCACCCTGGCCCTGTGCCGCGATCAGGTCCCCCGACGACGCGACGTCGAGGATGTCCAGCTCGCGCAGGAGCTGCACGACGTCCCCGGACCAGTCATCGTCCGGCGGGACCTCGCCCGGCGACCGCGACGTGCCGGCGATGTAATTCCGGTAGGGCTTCGGGGACGGCTCCGGGGAGTTCGCCATTCGCTCGAACAGCTCTCGCGTCAACTTCCCCTTGGGCCCCGCCGCCTTCGCTCCTGAGGCGGCGTCCCGGACCTCGTCCAAGAATCTGCAGATGTCCGGTCGGCAGAGGCCCTGGTCGAGGCGCATCCCCAACTCCAGGGCGAGCCTGGCCGGGTCGTCGAGGCGCGACTCGATCACTTGCATGGAGGCACCGACGGCCTCCGAGACCCGACGGGCCGCCACCTCGCGATACTCGCGGATCTCGGCCTCGTCGTCGGAGTTCAACTCCTCATTGCAACCCATCAGGTATTCGACATGGTCGCCCGTGGAGAGCGGCTGTATCAACCGGGAGATCGGGCCCGCGACCTCCTCCTGGAATCGCCTGCGCTGGCCCGGGGCCGCGAGGGGGCGGACCGCGCGGCCCAGGTCGCCCAGGAGCGCCTCGGCTTGATCAAGGTGGTCTCGATCCCAGAACCAAGCCTGCTGCAAGTGGAAGCCGAGCCGGTTCAACATCCGCCCGGCCGCGAACGCCGTGGTCAGGAGACTCGCCCCGGTCACGGCACGGTGCCCTTGCCCACCAACATCGCCGCCGTCGACCGGCGAGTCGACCGGGGTGGACGAGCCGGGGGGGGCCGAAACGGGCCCCCCGTCGCCGAAATCGCGGGCGCTGGCCGGCCCTTTCTTTCGCGCCATGCGGTAACCCTTCAGCGCGACGATCGGGGCCCCCCGGACGGCCCCTGTAATCGCTACGTCTCGGCCGACCGCCCGGGCGAGCCGACGGGTTGGCCATCACGCCAGCCTCCCCGGTCGCCGGACATTCTACACCGGGATCGACTCACGACCTGCCCCAACTCGCCTCAACCGACCTCGGCCGCGATGCGCAAAGCCAGGCGGGCATCCTTCTCGGCGTAAATCTCGGTCGTATCGGCCTTGGCGTGCCCCAGGATCACCTGGGCGGCCTCCAGGCCGAACTTGGCCCGGATCGTCGTGGCGGCGCTGTGCCTCAGCTGATTCGGATGCCAGGGTGCAATGCCGGCGCGGCGACAACCGTACATGACGGCGTGATGGTATGTCTGGGTAGTGTATCGCTCGCCCGGGGGCCGGCCCGGGTATCCCTTCCGCGATCGGGCCCGCTGGGAAGGCGTCATCGGGGTCCGGCGTCTCCGACGCCGTTCGGCCAGCCGCTCCTCGACCGCCTCCCTGGGCACGAAGAGATACGAGGCCGGGTCCGGCCTGAGCCAGGGCCCGAGCACGGCCTGGGCTCCCGGGCCGAGGTAGATCCGGCGTCCTCGGCCGAGATGGGCCGTCTTGTGGGTGGCGGGCGTGTAGACCCAGACCTCACCCGAGGTGTCCAGGTCGCGCGCCCGGAGGGTCGTCACCTCGCCTGGCCGCATTCCGGTCAGCCGTTGCAGCTCGATCATCGCCCAGACCTGCCGGGCCACGAAGGGTCGGATCGCCTCGACGTCCGCCTCGGACACGGGCTTGATCGGCACGGTCTCGCGGGCCTCGGATCGGCCCTCCTGCAAGCCCCGGACGGCCTTCAGGGCCTGGTGGACGGACGGCGGGACCAGCTCGTTCTCCACCGCCCACTTGAACAGGCGGACGATCCGGCCGACCCGCTGGTTGATCGTCGTGCGGGCCAGCCCGGCCTCGATCATCGCCTGGCGGACGACCTTCAATGCCAGGGGGCCGAAGTCGCGGGCGGGCGTGTGGCCGTAGAGATGGCGGAGGGGCCGGAGCGAATCGCGATAGTTGCCCAGCTCGCCGGTGGGGGTGCCGTCGGGGCGGCGGTAGTGACGCCCGGCGAAACGGTCCCAGAACGCCAGGATCAGCTCGTTGACGCTCAGGTCGGGGGCGTCGGGTTGGCCGGGCCGGGGGGCGGGCTGCGTGGTGGCGTGAGTCAGCCACTCGGCGATCGTGCGGCGGTACGCCTCGTGGCTGGCCTCGGTGCCGTGACGGCCGAGGTAATGGTCACGGCCGTCAATCCGAACGACGGCCTGGCCGGTGGGCTTGTGCAGCCGATAGGAGGGGACCTTGCGGGGCTTGTTGGGCATGGTGCGACCGGATCGAGGGCCCGAGGTGGTAGTACTACCACCTCGCGACGATCTCCAGGCCGCACTGCCGACCGCCGGCAGGTACACTCAACTCGTGTTCGGCGATGATGTTAGGAAGAGGGTGGATGACGGGATTTGAACCCGCGATCTCCAGATCCACAATCTGGCGCCTTAACCGCTAGGCCACACCCACCGTTCAAGTCAAAATTCAGTATAAAGGGGGCCGATCCACGCGTCAAGCTCGGCCGAGAATCCCGGCACGATCCGCGGCCAATGCGCGAACTCGGGCCGCCCGGCCCGGGGCGTGATACATTGGTCCGTCGGCAGGTCGGGAGCAACACCGGCGATGGCCCGGGTCCCGGGTCCCTGGGCGTGCATGTCGAGCCGGATCGGGCGACTCTCCTGTCTTGACGCCGGGTCCGCGGGTTGATGGGATGAATCGGCCGGGCCGGGCCGCCCGCGAGGGGTCTTCGACCGATGGCGACCATGGGACTGAGGATCGGGATCGTCGGTTGCGGACCCTCGGCGCGGATCCACGTCGCCCGCCTCCGGGCGATCGAGGGCGTGGCCGTGGTCGGCTGCACCGACGCTTCGTTCCCCGCGGCGGAGGGCCTGGCCTCGGAAGCCTCGGCGGCCGGCCGGGCCGTCCCCGCGTTCGCCGACCACTCGGAATTGATCCGCGACGCCGCGCCCGACGCCCTGGCGATCTTCACCCCCCACCCGGCCCACTATCGGCCGGCCATGGACGGGCTCCAGGCCGGCTGCCACGTCTTCGTCGAGAAGCCGCTGTCGACCGTCGTCCAGGAGGCGGTCGACATCATCGGGCTGGCCCGGGCCCGGGGCCTGAAGGTCGGCGTCGGGCATCATCTCCGGCTCCTTCCATCCCTGATCGGGGCGAAGCGGCTGCTGGCCGAGGGGGCGATCGGGCCGGTCCGACTGGTCACGGCCACGCTGGCGCAATCCTGGCTGGAATCGCACCGGGGCGAGGAACATTCGTGGCGGTTCGACCCCCGACTCGCCGGGGGCGGGATCCTGGCCGACTCGGGCGTCCAGCTCATCGACGGCCTGCTCTGGACCTCCGGGCTCTCCGCCGTCGAGGTCGCCGCGATCACCGGGCGCAACGATCCGGGGCCCGAGCTGGTGGCCGTCGCCGTAATTCGCCTGTCCGACGGGACCCCGGCCACCCTGGCGATCTCGGGCGTCTCGCCCGGCTCGCTCTTCGAGTGGACTTACCACGGCGAGCGGGGCCGTCTCCGGGTCACCGAGTCGTCGGCGACCGTGGAATCGGAGGGCGGGGGCGGGATCCCGGCGCCCCTGGATGGGCCTCGCGAGGGGATCGACGCCAACTTCGTCGCGGCCGCGACGGGGGGCGCCGCGCTCTGCTGCCCGGCCGACGAGGCGCTCGACACCGTCCGGTTGCTGGAGGCGATCGCCCGATCGGCCGCGATCGGGCAGATGGTCCGGCTCGCGTGACCGGCGGCCGACCCCGTCGCCCGGCCCCGCCCGGGCCGCGATTTCCGACCCGAGGGCGGCTTGACAACGGCCTATCCCTTTCCTACCAATAGGGCTCCGCCCTCGGAGTCCGCGTCGTCCGACGCCAGGGGGTTGAGCCAGAACCGCGACGACGACACAGTCCGGGGTCGGACCCTTTCGACCCCCGCTCCTGAGGACCGAATGATGTGGGATCGCCTGACCTTGGCCTCGATCGCTGACCTCCCCGCCGAGTTCGACGAACTCGCCCCGCCCCTCCACGCCCGCCACCCCGGCGACGAGGAGGCGGAAGACCTCGAGGACGAGGTCGACGACGAGGAGGACGATGACCTCGACGACGACCTCGACGACGAGGAGGACGACGACCTCGACGACGACCTCGACGACGACCTCGACGAGGAAGACATCGAGATCGACGAGATCGATATCGACGATGAGGACGACCTCGACGACGATGACGACCTCGACGACCTCGATGACGAGGAGGACGAGGAGCTCGACGACCTCTGATCGACCCGAGACGGCGCCCCGGGGCCGGTCGGGCCCGCCGATCAACCCCCCCGCGTGGGCTTCCGGCCACGTCGGGGGCATCCCGGCCGCACCGGGCCCCCGGCCCGTCGTCGCCGGGCGTCGTCCGCCGGAAATCCGCGAACGTCTCCTTGGATCCTCCGTCGATTCCGGCTATCCTTGTTTGATCTTATGACGATCGGCCCGCCCCGCGGCGGGGACGGCATCCGCCCCATCGTTCCAGGCCGGGAAGGGAGCGTCTCTGGAATGTCCGCTGCCCACGATCGACCGGACGACTCCTCCGATGCCCCGATCCCGGAAACCTCCCGACGCCGGGGCCGGGAGCAATGTCAGCTCGAATTCGAACTCGATTTCCTGGGCCGGGTCCTGGAACGCGATCCGCTCTACGGCGACGCCCTCAAGGTCCACGCCGACAATCTCGCCGCCAAGGGGTATTATAACCGGGCCCTCCAGGCCGACCTCCAGCTCGTCCGGCTCCGTCCCGACCGGCCGATCCCCTGGTACAACCTGGCATGCAGCTATGCACTGCTGGGCATGACCGAGCGCGCCTTCGAGGCGTTGGAACGGTCGCTCCGGCTCGGCTATCGCCACATCCACCACCTCCGCCGCGACCCGGACCTGAAGTCGCTTCGCCGCGACCCCCGGTTCGCCCGTCTCCTCCGCCGCCATTGAGCGCCCCCCATCCCATGCAACACCACCGATGGGAACACGTCGACGAGGCCGCCCGGGCCGTCCGCGCGCGATGGGACGGCCGGCCGGGCGTCGGGATCGTCCTGGGGACGGGCCTGGGGGCCCTGGCCTCCGAGATCGCCGCCGAGGCGTCCATCCCCTACCCCGAGATCCCCCACTTCCCCAGATCCACCGTCGACGGTCACAAAGGACAGCTGGTCTGCGGGACGCTCGCCGGCCGGGCCGTGATGGCGATGGAGGGGCGGTTCCACCTCTACGAGGGATATACCGCGGCGCAGGTCACCTTCCCGATCCGGGTGATGCGCGAGCTGGGATGCCGGACCCTGATCGTCTCCAACGCGGCCGGCGGGATGAATCCGCTCCACGCCCGGGGCGACCTCGTGGTGATCGACGACCACATCAACCTGATGGGCGTCAATCCCCTGATCGGCCCCAACGACGATCGGCTCGGCCCCCGGTTTGCCGACATGGTCGAGCCATACGACCGGCGCCTCCAGGATCTGGCACTGGAGATCGCGCTGGGGGAGAAGATCGTCGCCCGCCGGGGCGTCTACGTGGGGGTGACCGGGCCCAACCTGGAGACCCGCGCCGAGTATCGTTTTCTCCGGGCCATCGGCGCCGACGTGGTCGGGATGTCGACCGTCCCGGAGGTCCTCGTCGCCGTCCACGCCGGGATGAAGGTCCTGGGCTTCTCGATCGTGACCGACCTCTGCTTGCCCGACGCCCTGGAGCCGGTGAAGATCGAGGACATCCTGGCCGTCGCCGGCGAGGCCGAGGGGAAGCTCCGGACGATCGTCCGACGCGTCCTGGAGCGGATCGACGATTGACCCGCCGGGACCGGGCCAATCCACGGGATCCGGCGAGCTGGGTCCCCCGGTCACGACGGGCTGACGCTCCGGTCCGGCCGGCCCGGGGACGATCGATGCATCGGGCTGGAATCGGGTTTCTCCGGAGATCGTGCAGCGATCGATCGGACCCGTTCGATCCCGGCGAGGGCGAGCCTCGCAGGCGGCCGGAAACCGAGCCGATGGTGCCGATCGTCGCGCGATCCGGGATTGGATAGAATAGCGACGCGGGCATCCGGGGGCTCATGCATCGGCCCTCGCGTCCTCGTCGCAACGGACCGGATCGCCGCACCGTGCGGGCCAAGTCGGGAAATCCCATGATCGAACATCGGCGGGAAGATCGGGCGGCGCGGGAGGGTGAGTTGTTCCGCCTGCTGGTCGAGAACGTGCTGGACTACGCGATCTTCATCGTCGACGCCGGGGGGATCGTCCGGAGCTGGAGCTGCGGGGCGGCCCGGCTGCTCGGCTATGAGGAGGCTGAGATCGTCGGCCGGTCGGCGGACATCTTCTTCACGCCCGAGGACCTCCGCGACGACGCGCCCGGGCGGGAGATGCGCGAGGCCCTGGCCACGGGCCGGGGGGTGGACGACCGCTGGCACGTCCGCAAGGACGGCTCGCGCTTCTGGGCCAGCGGGGTGATGACCGCGTTGAAGGACGACGGGGCCGAGTACCGGGGCTTCGCCAAGATCATGCGGGACCGGACCGACTGGTGGCACGCCGAGGAGGCTCGGCAGGAGGGCGAGTCCCGCAAAGCGGCGATCCTGGCGACGTCCCTCGACTGCATCATCTCGATGGACCACAAGGGGAACGTCGTCGAGTTCAACCCGGCGGCGGAGCGGACCTTCGGGCACTCCCGGGGCGAGGTCCTGGGCCGGGAGATGGCCGGTCTCATCATCCCGCCGCAATTCCGGGACGCCCACCGCGCGGGCCTGGCCCACCTCCTCGCCACCGGCGAAGGCCCGGTCCTGGGCCGACGATTCGAGATCATGGGGATCCGGGCCGACGGGTCGGAGTTCCCCGTCGAGCTGGCGATCACCCGGATCCCCGGGGGCGGGAAGCCGCAGTTCACGGCCTACCTTCGCGACATCACCGACCGCAGGCGGGCCGAGGGGGCGATCGTCGAGGGGCGGCGGCTCGCCGAATTCGGGCGCGATATCGGCCTGGTCCTCACCCAGAGCGCCTCGCTGGCGGAGATGCTCAACCGGACCGCCGAGGAGACCGTGCGCCACCTCGACGGGGCATTTGCCCGGATCTGGACGGCCAACGAGGCGGGGGACGAGCTGGAGCTCCGCGCCAGCGCCGGGCTCTACACCCACCTGGACGGCCCCCACGCCCGGGTCCCGGTCGGCCGGTACAAGATCGGGACGATCGCCCGGGAGCGCAAGGCCCACCTGACCAACGCCGTGATCGGCGACCCGCTGGTGCCGGCCCAGGATTGGGCCGCGCGTGAGGGGATGGTGGCCTTCGCCGGCTATCCCCTGGTGGTCGAGGGCCGGCTGGTCGGCGTCTGGGCGATGTTCGCCCGCCATCCGCTGTCGGATGCCACCTTGCAGGCGATGGCCTCGGTGGCCGACGGGATCGCCGTGGGGATCGAGCAGAGGCGGGGCGAGGCCAGGCTCCGCGAGCATCGCGAGTGGCTCCGGGTGACGCTGGCCAGCATCGGCGACGCGGTCATCGCCACCGACACCGAGGGCCGGGTCACCTACATGAACCCGGTCGCCGAGGCCCTGACCGGCTGGCCGGGTCGGGACGCCGGGGGCCGGGCCCTCGGGGACGTCTTCCAAATCGTGAACGAGGAGACCCGGCTGGCGGGGGAGTGCCCGGCGGCCCGGGCGCTCCGCGAGGGCCAGGTCATCGGCCTGGCCAACCACACCATCCTGATCGCCCGGGACGGCACCGAGTGGCCGATCGACGACAGCGCCTCGCCGATCCGGGACGAGGCCGGTCGGGTCTCCGGCGTGGTCCTGATCTTCCGCGAGGTGAGCGAGCGGCGGGCGGCCGAGGAGCGGGCCCGGGAGCAGACCCGGATCGCCGAGACGCTCCACCGGATCGGCGGGCTGATGGCCGCCGAGCTGGACATCCGGAAGCTCGTCCAGGTCGTCACCGACGAGACGACCCGGCTGATCGACGCCCGGTTCGGCGCCTTCTTCTACAACGTCGCCGACGATCGGGGCGAGGCCTATTCCCTCTTCTCCGTCTCGGGGATGCCCCAGGAGGCCTTCTCCCGGTTCCCGATGCCGCGGAACACGGCCCTGTTCGGGCCGACCTTCCGGGGCGAGGGGGTGATCCGGCTCGCCGACGTGACCCGGGACGCCCGGTATGGCCGGCACGCCCCCGACCTCGGGCTCCCCGAAGGCTACCCCCCGGTCCGGAGCTACCTGGCCGTCCCGGTCCAATCCCGGTCGGGCGAGGTGATCGGCGGCCTGTTCTTCGGCCACCCCGAGGTCGGGGTCTTCGACGAGGGCGACGAGCGGGTCGTCGTCGGCGTGGCGTCCCAGGCGGCGATCACCCTCGACAACGCCCGGCTCTACGGCGAGCTGAAGGAGACCGACCGCCGCAAGAACGAGTTCCTGGCCACGCTGGCCCACGAACTCCGCAACCCGCTGGCCCCGATCCGGAACACCCTCCACCTGATGAAGCAGGCCGACGGCGACGGCCCGATGGAGGAGGAGCGGGCGATGGCCGAGCGGCAGGTGGTCCACCTGACCCGGCTGATCGACGACCTGATGGACGTGGCCCGGATCTCCCGGGGCAAGATCGAGCTCCAGAAAGAGGTCGTCGACCTGGCCACGGTCGTCAGCCAGGCGGTCGAGACGGCCCGCCCCCAGATCGTCGAACGGCGCCACGACCTGAGCGTCGCCATGCCCCTCGGGCCGATCCGCCTGGAAGCCGACCCGACCCGGCTGGAGCAGGTGTTGTGGAACCTGCTCAACAATTCCGCCAAGTATTCCCCGCCGGGGGGGAAGATCGCCCTGACGGTCGAGCCGGGGGCGGGCGAGGTCGTCCTCCGGGTCCGGGACGAAGGGATCGGGATCGCCCCCGGGATGCTCCCCCACATCTTCGACATGTTCGTGCAGGTGGGAGACCACAAGGATCACGCCCAGGGCGGCCTGGGGATCGGCCTGAGCCTGGTCCGGACCCTGGTCGAGATGCACGGCGGGTCGATCGCCGCCCACAGCCAGGGGCCGGGAACGGGGAGCGAGTTCGTCGTCCGGCTGCCCGTCCTCGCCCCGACCCGGGAGGCCGGGAAGGCGGCCGATCGCCATCGAGGGGGGGCGGGAACCGGGCCGCCCCGCCGTCGGATCCTGGTCGTCGACGACAACATCGACGCCGCCCGGAGCCTGGCCCGGCTCCTGTCCCGGCTCTACGGCCAGGAGGTCCAGGTCGCCCACGACGGGCCCGAGGCGCTGGAAAAGGCCGGGGAATTCCGGCCCGAGGTCGTCCTGCTCGACATCGGACTGCCGGGCATGAGCGGCTACCAGGTCGCCGAGCGATTGCGGGGCCGGCCCGAATTCGAGTCGACGCTGATCGTGGCCCTGACGGGATGGGGCCAGGAGGACGACCGCCGCCGGTCGGTCGAGAGCGGCATCGACCGCCATCTGGTCAAGCCGGTCAAGCCCGAGGACATCCTGGACCTCCTGGTGGCGGGCGGGGGGGCCGAAAAATGAGGGAAAGGCCGGTTTCGGGCCCCTCGCCGTCGGGAATTTAAAGTTCGCCGGTATTTACTCCCCTTGCCGGCGGATTCTTGTTATGATGGCCGCCGGTTGGTCTGACGACCGAGTCGCGTCGTCGGTTCACATCGAGCCGGCCCCGCTCCCCTCCCTCGCCTCTCCTGCCTCCCGGGTCTCAACGGAGTCCCCTTTCTTCTCGACCCTGAAAGTCTCCTGTGGGTCGTCCTGCTTTCGTTTCGGAGTCTGACCGTGGGCAAGAAGCTTTACGTCGGTAATCTGACCTACAACATCAACGAGACCGACCTGGAGGCATTGTTCTCCCAGTTCGGCACGGTCCAGAGCGCCCAGATCATCATCGATCGGGACACGAACCGGTCCAAGGGATTCGGTTTCGTGGAGATGGGCTCTGACGCCGAGGCCCAGGCCGCGATCGACGGCCTCAACGGGCGGGACCACGACGGCCGGAACCTGACGGTCAACGAGGCCAAGCCCAGGGAACCCCGCTCGGGCGGCGGCGGCGGCTACGGCGGCGGCGGCGGCCGGAGCGGCGGCGGTGGCGGCTATGGTGGCGGGGGTGGCTACGGCGGAGGAGGGGGTGGCGGCTACGGCGGCGGGGGCGGCGGTCGCTATTGATCCTCCGTAGACCAGGGCAAGGCCGAGAGGGGGGATTCCTGGGAGTCCCCCCGATCTTCGCGATTCCTGCCAACCGGCCGCGAACCGCCCTCGGCGACCTGTCCGGAGTGCCTTTTCCCCGGAAAGCGACCCGATGAATCCGAAGCACATCCACACGCCCGTCTCGACCAGGGTCCGCTGCCCGGTCTGCCACGAGGCCGTCTATTCCCGGGCGGGCATCCACCCGCAATGCGCCGTCCGCCAGTCCGAACCCCCGAGGTCGAAAGAAAAGCCCGCGGCGGCCCCCGGACAGGTGGAGAACGTCCCCGAATCGCCCGACGATCCCACCCCTCCCCCCGGATAATTCGCGGCCGAGCTGGTCGGAGATTCCGCGACGCCAACTTCCCGTCTTGATCGGGACCGGTGGCCCTGGCCATCCCGATCTCGAAATGGTCCCCGCTCGGCCATCGGGATATGAATCGTCCCCCTTGCTCCCGCCTCCGATGTTCGACGACGTCGTCGCCACCTCTCCCTCGCGGTGAAATTTCGCCCGGCTTCCCGAGGGATGTCGGTCGGCCCCCCATGCGCCGGGGTTCCCGGACCAGATCGGCCCATCCGATCGGGCGGCTTTCCCGCCTCTTGGCCGTCCCCGGCCCCGGAGGGGAGTTCCTGCGCAACCTGCATGGGGCCGGTCACCTCCCGTCTGACCGAGATCGATCCGGTTAATGATGGCCCCGCACTGCGGTCCCCGGGGGAGATCGGGATGGGTCCGCGACGCACCGCGGATCGCCCGGGCTTCCCCTCGACCCGGCCGGCGGGGAGGGCGTCATCCCCGACCGGAGTCCGATCCGATGAAGGTCCTCCTCGTCAATCCCCCGTACCAGACCATCACCTCGAATTACGGGGTTGGCCATCAGACGCCGCTCGGGCTGCTGATGGTCGGCGGTCCCCTGATTGATGCCGGTCATGAGGTGCGGCTCCTGGATGCGGAATCTCGCCGGTTGGGCCCGGGGGAGATCGTCGATGAGGTCCGGCGATGGGGACCGGACGTGGTGATGACCGGGCATGCCGGGTCGACCCCCGCCCACCCGGCCTGCATCCGGATGTTCGAGGCGATCAAGGCGAGCTTCCCCGACGTGGTCACGGTCTATGGCGGCGTCTACCCGACCTACCACGCGGAGCGGATCCTCTCCGAGGAAGGGGCGGTCGACCTGATCGTCCGCGGCGAGGGCGAGGCGACCACGCTCGAACTCATCGGGGCGCTGGAGTCCGGCGGTCGCGAGTCGAGGGACCACCTCCGGGCGGTCGCCGGCCTCGCCTTCCGGGACGGCGGGGAGGTCGTCCTCACGGGATCCCGGCCGCCGATTTCGGATCTCGACGGGTGGCGGGTTGGCTGGGAGCTTGTCGAGGACTGGGACGCTTACGGCTGCTTCGGGATGGGCCGGGCGGCGATCGTGCAATTCTCGCGCGGCTGCCCCCACCGTTGCACCTACTGCGGCCAGCACGGCTTCTGGGTCAAGTGGCGGCATCGCGACCCGGTGAAGCTGGCCGACGAGGTCGAATGGCTCCACCGGGCCCACGGGGTCAACTTCATCACGCTCGCCGACGAGAACCCGACGACGCTGCCGGAGGTGTGGCGGGCCTTCCTGGCGGAGGTCGCCTCGCGGAAGTTGCCGGTCCGCTTCTTCGCCACCATCCGGGCGACCGACATCGTCCGCGACCAAGCGATCCTCCCCCTCTACCGCGAGGCGGGCATCCTTTACGTGCTGATGGGGATCGAGTCGACCAGCGAGGAGGTCCTCCGACAGGTCCGGAAAGGTTCCACCACCCGCGACGACTTCCGGGCCTGCCGCCTGTTGAAGGAGCATGGAATCTTCTCGATCATCGGGCACATCGTCGGCCTGGAATCGGAGACGTGGTCCACCTTCCGGACCGCGCTCCGGCAGCTCCGGCTCTACGGCGGCGACTACCTCAACGCGATGTACGTCACCCCGCACGCCTGGACGGCGTTCGGCGACGAGGTCCGCGGGCGCCTGGTCGTCCAGCTCGACCGGGCGAAGTGGGACTACCGTCATCAGATTTTGGCGCAGACACATCTCCGCCCCTGGCAGCTCTTCCTGGCGGCCAAGTGGTTGGAAATCCGCTTCCACCTCACGCCCGGCCGGATCTGGGCGATGATCGGGGGCGGGGACCGGTCGACGAGGCGTCATCGGCGCTGGGTGTTCCGGCACATCGGGGTCGTCTGGCTCGCCGAGGTCTTCGAGTTCGTATTCCGGACCACCTTCGCGGGCCGGCCCGTGACCCTCGCCGAGGCGGAAGGCCCGCGCCGCCCGATCGCCGGACCCCCGGCCCTCCCCGATCGACTGGCCATCGCGAGGTCGTAGGCGGCCGGCGTCACTCCCGATCGGGGGCCGAGGCGTGGCGGATCCGGGTGGAGAGCCTCGCCCCTTTTGCCAGCCCGTCCTTGCAGGCATAGGGCTCGGCGTACCGGACAATGCAGGAGGTCTCCCCGACCGAGGTGACGTCCAGTCCGCAGTATTCCCAGGCGAGGGTCAGTTGCATCCCGACCAGGACCCCATCCCTCGAACCGAGATTGACCCGCGCCGACCCATCCTCCAGGATTTCCACCACCTCCCCTTCGAGGGGCTTTTTCAAGAGATAGGGCGTCCATCGCCCCGGGACCCGGGGGAAGCCCGCAATCGGCTTCTCGCGATCTCCTTCTCTCATGTAATAATTGTTGTCATATCTGGTAATACCATCCGTACCGCGGAGATTGATCGAGTTGCAAAACCGCAGGATCTCCCCATCCTCGATCAGGTAGGCCCGATCTCCCCAGGCGACCCGGTGATACCTCCCGGCGGCGAGCCGGAAGCCCCGCTCCGATCGCCGGGCCTCGGGCCCCCTGTCCGAGGGGTTGAGGATCAGGCAACCGCCCTCGACCCGGGCCAGCCCGTAGCCCTTGTCATATCCATGCTCCTGGCTGTGGGTGGCGAAATAGCGGCCGTCGGCGGAAATCTCCAGATTTCGGTGCAGGTCGTCATACTTCCCGACGAATGCGCCCAGCCCAGGGTCTGGCGTCTCCCCCCGGTGCATGGCCACCTTCAGGGCGGGAGGGAGGTCTCCCATCGCCCGACTCTCCCCGGTGTAATCCGACAGCGCCGCGACCCGGCCCGCGTGGCCCGGGGCCGAGACCATGAGCCATCGATGGCCGAAATCCATGGTCCCGACCTCCCGGAACCTCGACCGCGATCCTTGATAGGGGACGGGCACGATCAAGCGGGCCTGACCCCCGACGCCGCTCGCCCCCTCGACCTCCCCCGACCCCGGTTCGCGGACCTCGGCCGAGGGATCGGGATCGACGATCCGGACCGAGGCGCCCACGATCGGCTCGCCGGCCAAGGCCTCGACGACCTCGATCGAGAGCGGGACCTTGATCGTCCCCGAGACCCGGGCCATCGGGGCCATCCGGATCGCCGCGAACGCGATGCAGGCGCCGACCGCGGGCAGGACGAGCAAGGCCCGGAGGCTGAACCGAAGTCGAGGACGCATGGGCTCGCCCGATGGATTGCGGGCCGACCGATGGTCGGTCGGCGCACCGATTGCCTTTTGATGCTAACTTTCCAGAATAATGCCGTGCCGAGGCGCACGCCACCTCCTTCCGACCGAGGTCCTGCCGTGACTCAGAATGCCGGAAAGGGCCCGATGGGGCTTTGGATCATCGGGGCATTCAAGGTGGTCAGCGCCGTCCTCCTGATCGCCCTCGGGGTCGGCGTGTTCCGCAACGTCCACTCCGACCTGGAGGAGGAGGCGGAGCACATCGTCTCCGCGCTCAAGCTCGACCCCGGAAATTATTATGTCCACGCGGCGATCGCGAAGCTCTCGGGCGTCACGGTGAAGCAACTCCGGTTGATCGGCGTGGGGACGTTCGCGTATGCGCTCCTGTATCTGATCGAGGGGGTCGGCCTGCTCCTGAAGAAGCACTGGGCCGAATACTTCACGGTGATCGCGACCGGATCGTTGATCCCGCTCGAAATCTACGAGGTCGCGCGGCGACTCACCCCCATCCGGGTCGGGGTGCTGGCCATCAACGTGGCGATCGTGGCTTACCTGGTCTACGTGCTGGTGAACCGTCCGAAGGAGGACGCCGCGGCGGGGGCCGGCGCGGCGCCCTGATCCCGGGCGGGCTCACTTGACGGGCGGGTCGTAATAGCGGGCGAGGGAGTTGTAATAGCCGCCGCTGAGGTGATTCCAGCTCCAGGGGTCGTACGGGTGGCCGTACGAACGCCCCTGGAACGGGAACTCATCCGTCGTCCCGTAGGGCACATAAGTCCGCGCCGGGTTCGGGAAGGCGACATAATAGCTGTAGGGATAGACCCGACCGGCCGGGGCGGTGACGGGCGCCGGGGCATAGGCCGAGGAGTATCCCCGGGCGTAATAGGACTGCACGGCCGGGTCCGGGCCCAGGATGGGCGGGGCGGCGTGGCCGCCGGGGATGACGTACTGGGCCTGTCCGTTCGCGTCGCCGGCGGCCAGCAGGGCGGCGAGCGACAATAGCGCGGCGATCGGCTTCGTCATGGTGTCTCCACTCGTTCGATCGACATGGTTGGGGCGATCAGGCGATCTGGGGGAGATGCAAAAACGATTCCCAATCGCGAGCGGGGATCAGAACGTCGCCAGGGCGATGTTCCCCTTGTCCTGGACCCCCGTGTCGGGGATCGGGACCACGCCGTCGGTGAACCAGCAGCGGGACTCCGGGTCTTTCGAGAGCCGGAACTCGTATTCGTAGGCCTTGCCATCGTCGGCCACGATGGTGACGCGGCGGGACGCGGTGTCGCCCGCGACCGTGAGCTTGCCGTAACCGGCGATCCGGTGGCCGATCATCGGCCTGTAGCCCGGGCCCTTGACGATCTGGGCGAACCGATCGAGCGGGCCGGTCGCCTTCCGGTTCCCGGGCGATGCGAAGCCGAAGGTGGTGGCGATCCCGGCGTCCCGGGTGGGGACGTCGTTGTGCTGGAGCGCTTCGAGCTGGATCTCGATCACGCGGTCGGGCATGAGGTCGGGGTTCGGCGTCGGGGCGACCTTGTTCCCGGGGTCGCCGGGTGCGGACAGCAAGGCGACCGCGAGCATCATGGGGATCATGGTCAGGGCCTCCGGCGAGGTCGATCGGTCGGGACGTCGAGCCTGGATCTTAAGGCGGATCGCCGGCAACCGCCACCGGCGTGGGGACGTAGAGCCCCGAGCGTCGCGAACCGCTGGGCGTGGTAGGACGCCCGGTAGAGCCCATCGTACCGACGATCGCCGATGAGGCCCCGCGCCGCCCGCTTGGCGGTCCGGCTCGCCTGGGCGCCTTGGACCAGGCCGTAGGCGGCCGTCGCGGCGGCGGTCCGGAGCATGTTCGAGCGCATCGGCGGGCCTTTCAGAGGCTATCCGGGAATGAATTCTTGATGGGGCAATCGTTCAAGCGACATGGATGATAGTTGATGGGAAAGGGATTTCCGGGAATTTCCAGGACGTCCCGATCCCATTCGAACCGTCTTATCAGCCATAAGCCATTTGCCATTCCTTGCTCTTGTTCCCGGATAGCGTCTCAGGCCGGTCGGCCCGGTCGGGGAGGGGGCGGGCAGCAGTCGACCGGACAGACGTCGTGATTGGCCGGGAACCGGCCGACGGCCCGGCGGTCGGCCCGGCGCCCGAGCCGCTCCTCGATCAGCTCGCCGAGCATCGCCACGAACCGGGGGTGGGTCCCCGCCGTCCCGGCCCGGACCATCCGGAGGCCCAGCTCGCCCGAGGTCGCCCGGGCCTCCTCGTCGAGGTCGAACATCACCTCCATGTGATCAGACAGGAAGCCGACCGGCTGGATCACGACGTCCTCGGCACCCCCCCGCTTCAGGTCGGCCAGGTGGTCGAGGATGTCGGGGCCGAGCCACGGGTCGGTCGGCCGGCCGCTCCGACTCTGGTAGACCAGGGCCCAACGGTCGGGCCCGACCCCGGCCTCCTCGCCGACCAGCCGGCAGGTCTCGGCGAGCTGGCGCTCGTAGTCGCAGCCCCCGGCCATCGACCCCGGGATGCTGTGCGCGGTGAACGCCAGCCGGGCCGAGTCCCGGCGGTCGGCCGGGAGCCGATCCAGCGCCTCGCGGACCCGATCGGCGTTAACGGCGACGAAGTCCGGGTGATTGTAGAAGACCCGGACCTTGTCGACCTCGGGGGCCCCGGGCCCGGCCGCCTCGCGGGCCCTGGCGATGTCCTCGCGATACTGGCGGCAGCTCGAATACGAGCTGTAGGCGGCCAGGACGACCCCGAGCGCCCGCCTGACCCCGGCCCCGGCCATCTCCCGGACCGTGTCGGCGAGCATCGGGTGCCAGTTCCGGTTCCCCCAGTAGATCGGCAGGTCGACCCCCCGCCGGTCCAGCTCGGGCCGGAGCGCCTCGATCAGGTCGCGGACCTGGGCGTTGATCGGGCTGACCCCGCCGAAGTGGTCATAATGCCCGGCCACTTCGAGCATCCGATCGCGGGGGACGTTCCGCCCCCGGAGGACGTTCTCCAGGAACGGGAGGACGTCCTCGGGCCCCTCGGGCCCGCCGAAGCCGACGATCAGGAGGGCGTCGTAATCGGGGGCCGGCGCCCCGGGATCCGTGGTGCTCATGCCTTGGGCTCGATCCTGGCGGGGGTGGTGGCTCTCCGTCTCGTCCCCCTGTTGTAGGCGCCCGACGAGCGGGACCGCCTCTTTGTAGGGTGGGTGAGCGCAGCGAAACCCACCGATTCATAGATGTTAACGTGAACAAATGTGGGTTTCGCTGCGCTCACCCACCCTACGATGGTTACCAGGGTCGGCCGACGAGCGGGTCAATCGACGAGCGCCTCGTAGGCCAGCCGCTTGAAGTTGGGCACGATCTCCAGGCCTCGGGCGGGGGCGATCTGGGCCATGAAGATCCCGATGACCTGGTGCCGGACGTCGACCCAGAAATAGGTGTGGAAGAAGCCGGTCCACGACAGGGCCCCGGCCCCCGCCGGGTCGCGGTCGCGGTTCCCCTCGCGGACGACGCCGAAGCCGTAGCCGAACCCGTCGCCGTTGCCCCACGCGGGGATGGTCAGCCCGCCGATCTGGTCCCGGGCCATCGCCCCGACGGTCTCGGGCCTGAGGACGCGGACCCCGTCCAGCTCGCCCCGGTTGAGGATCATCTGGAGGAACCGGGCGTAGTCGTCGACCGTCGAGGTCAGCCCCGCGCCCCCGGAATGATAGGTGCCGGTGTCCCAGGTCGGGAAGCTCGCCGAGAAGACCAGCGGGCCGATCTGGACCGGGCTCGCGGGCGCCCGGCGGATCGTCCCGTCCTCGCCCGGGGTGTAGAGCGCCGCGAGCCGGTCGCGGCCCGCCGCCGGGACGACAAAGGCGGGGTCGGCCATGCCGAGGGGCCCGGTCAGCCGATCGCGGAGGAAGGCGTCGAGCGGCCGGCCCGAGGCCACCTCGATCAGCCGGCCGAGCACGTCGACCGACAGGCCGTATTCCCACTCCGCCCCCGGATGGTTCCAGAGCGGGAGCCTGGCCAGCCGCCGGACGTTGTCGCCGATCGTCCCGGGGGTCTCGACCAGGCCGTCGGAGACGCCCGACTCGACGTAGAGCGGGCCGACGACCGGCCGGCCCGAGAACCGATAGGACAGCCCCGAGGTGTGCGTCAGGAGGTGGCGGACCGTGATCGGGCCCGAGGCCGGGACGGTGGCCGCCGGGCCGGCCCCGCCGTCGCGGCGGGCCACGACCGCCGGCGACCGGAACTCGGGGAGGAACTTCGCCACCGGGTCGTCGAGGCCGACCTTGCCGTCGTCGACCAGGATCATCACGGCCGCCGAGGTGATCGGCTTGCTCATCGAGGCGATCCGGAACAGGGTCGAGGCGTCGACCGGCCGGCCCGCCTCGACGTCCCGCATCCCGGCCGAGGCCCGGTGCACGACCTTGCCCCGGCGGGCGATCAGGGTCGACGCGCCCGCGACCTTCCGCCGCGTGACGGCGTCTTCGAGCATGGGCTTGATCTTGTCCAGGGTCTCGGGCAAGAACCCCTCGGCCCGGGGGTCGCCCGCGGGGAGGCCGTCGGCAACGGCCCCGCCGGCCGGGGCGGCGATGAGCGCGACCGCCACCGTCGCCCCGCCGCCGATCGGGGCGAGCGCGGCCTCGATCCGATCCTTCAAGTTCTCCCCGGCCCCGGCGGGGGTCGACGCCCAGGCGAGCCAGGAGATCAGGGCCGGGACGATCGGCATCACCATCGGGGGGCCCTCCGGGGCATCCGAGATCGACCGGCCCATTGTGGTCGACCGGAGGCCCCGGCTCAACCCTCCGGCCGGGCGCGGGGGAAGGACGCCCGAAAAGCGGGCGATCGGGCGAGAAAGCCGGTTCAAGCCGGCCCCGCCCGGGTGAATATGATCGGGAGGGGAATCTTCGGGGACGGCCCGGGGGTCGGCCCGTTGGCTTCGTCCTGGCGGGGGCGGTCATGGCGATCGGGCGGATGTCCGGATTCGATCTCCCGAGGCTCGACGACGCCCGGGGGCGGTTGGCTTCGTTTTCTCGCCCCGGGACGAGGCGGGCACCATTGGCTTCGTTTTCTCTCCCCCGGTCGAGTCGGGGGCGGTTGGCTTCGTCTTTCCGGGATCGGTCGAGTCCGGGGCCCTTGGCTTCGTTTTCTCGCGCGGGGTCGAGTCCGGGGCCCTTGGCTTCGTTTTCTCGGGCGGGGTCGAGTCCGGGGCCCTTGGCTTCGTTTTTCACCCTCCCTGCTCGGAGGAGAGGACGTGTGAGGATGGGTCGACCGTGGGTCGGATCCGTCGGCGACCTGCCGGCCGGGTGGGTCGCGGGACGAGGCCATTCGCAAGACCCGGGACGAAGCCAATTTCTCCGGCGGAACGAACCCAATATCTCCCGGCGGGGAACGAAGCCATCTGGTGAAGCACCATCCCGACCGCCGCACCTCTGGAGTTCCCCATGATCGTCCCACGCCCGGCTTGCCGATGGGCCGTCGTCGCGGCATCGATGCTGGCCCCGATGGTCGTCGGTTGCGGGGTCGAATCCGCGAGGAGGGCGACGGTCGACGTCGCCGAGGAGAAGAGCGCGGGCGCGGCGCCGACCTCCGAGGCCGCGCCGTTCCCGGCGGGGGCCAAAGACACCTACGGGGACAGGTGACAGCAACTCCCGCTCAGTTGGGATAAGATTCGATGGCAAGTGACAGCGTCCCCCGCTCACTCCTGGAACCGCCTGCGAGGCAGCGCG